>Ga0070707_100000128_pt1 | contig 71110 bp, 58 predicted proteins | sample KBSK5502metaG_FD_65468 | JGI IMG/M metagenome (GOLD analysis project Ga0070707, IMG submission 65468) | Corn, switchgrass and miscanthus rhizosphere microbial communities from Kellogg Biological Station, Michigan, USA - KBS K5-50-2 metaG | ecosystem: Host-associated > Plants > Roots >... | reverse complement strand
TTTATCTCCCATTTTTATTTCTAGCCTTAAGATGGTAAGGCACGCTCGTCACAATGACGTTCGGCTTGAAAAGCATTGCGCCCTTTAACATGAGAGAACTCTGGTTGTGCAACAAATGCTGCCACCACTTCACAGGCACGAACTCTGGCAGCACCACCGTAACCATTTGGTTTTCGTTTGTCCTTATTCTCCGATCAACGTAGCGACTCAACGGACCCACAAGAGAGCGGTAGGGTGATGCGATTACTACCAGTTCCACGCCTTCCCCCCAATCGCTCCACTTCGTGCGCAGTTTCTGCGTAGCTTCCTCGTCGAGGTTGATATAAACCGCCGTCACGTGTTCGGGGGCGATTGCCTTAGCGTACTCGAGCGCCCTGAGGACACCCCGGTGCATTCCGGAGATCGGGACAATCACTTCATGCCGGATGGGGCGCAATCGCTCGAGGCCTTCGGTCGTTAATTGCGTCGCTACGTCCAGATAGTGGCGGTGAACCGCTCGAAAAAGTGCCACCAAAATCGGGATGAGGACGACCACGATCCATGCGCCATGAATGAATTTCGTGATTACCAGGACAACGAGGACGATGAAAGTTGCGCCGGCGCCAAGGCCGTTGATGACGATCGATTTCTTCCAGTGCGCCGCCTGCTTTAGTTCGTTTGCCCGATCAATCGGACTTGAAGCGCGAATATTCTCTGTCGACACGCCGGCTGCATTCGGCTTTTGATTGTCATCGCTTCCTTCGTTCCTTAAAGCTTCGCGCGCAGCCTTCAGCGCCCGGCCCGCCTTGAGCCAGTGCCGCACCATTCCGGTCTGAGAAAGCGTGAACGATAGGAACACGCCCACGGCATATAGCGGGATCAGCCGGCTCGTGTCGCCTCCGAACGCGGCCACCAATATGCCGGAGAAGACGGCGAGAATAATGATGCCATTGGAAAAAACCAGCTTGTCCCCGCGGGTCGCAAATTGCCGGGGCATAAACCGGTCGCGCGCCAGAAGGCTGGCCAGGCGCGGGAAGTCCGCGAATGAAGTGTTCGCGGCCAGGATCAGGATTAGTGCCGTCGCCGTCTGGATCACATAATAAAACCAACCCAGCCGGCCGGTGAAAATAATGCGCGCGAACTGTGAGATAACGGTCTCGTTATCGTGTGGCTGTACGTGATAGAAGTAAGCCATCAGGCTGGTGCCAATAAACATCGTCGTCAATAACACCGCCATCCAGGTCAGGGTCGTGGCGGCATTGCGCGACTCTGGTTGCTTGAAGGCCGGAATACCATTCGAGATTGCCTCTGTGCCGGTCAACGCAACGCACCCATTTGAGAACGCGCCGAGCAACAGGAACAACGTTAGCGGCTGAAGGTGATAACCCTCCGCCAGCTTTAAGTGTTCCGTCACGGCGGGCACAACACTGCCCGGATAAAGAAAGTAATGCAGGATGCCGTAACCGATCATGAACAGAAAGCTGATGACGAAAACGTAAGTGGGTCCGGCAAAGAGCGCACCCGATTCGCGGACGCCGCGGAGGTTGGCGAGCGCGATAAAACCTATCAGCACGAGACACAGAAAAACTTTGTGCTGATCAAGCCACGCCCATTTAGTGCCTTGTGCGGCTGAGGTAATCGCGGCCACACCCGCCGCAATTGAAACCGAAACCGTCAAGATGTAATCGACCAGCAGCGCGGCTGCCGCGACCAACCCTGGCGTCGTTCCCAGGTTTTCCTTCGCGACAATGTAGGCCCCGCCACCCGATGGGTACGCATGAATGGTTTGCCGGTAACTGATCGCCACAATCGTCAGCACGACGGCGATGACGAAAGTGATCGGCACCACATAGTTGAAGGCATTAGCCTGCCCCGCGGCATAAGCCACCGCCAGCACCAGCAGGATTTCTTCGGAAGCGTAAGCGGTCGAAGAGAGCGCGTCGGATGCGAAAACCGCGAGTCCCGTCTTTTTTGTCAGACGTTCGTGGATAGCCTGCTCGGTCCGCTTGGCCCGTCCTACCAATAATCGCTTCAGCGTTGTCGCCAACTTACTCTCTCCCTCTAAAAGTCTCAGTGGCACGCGCATCTTGCGCGTGATCCACGGGCGGGACGCCCGTGCCACTCTTCAGCCTGTTCCCCAGCGGATAGCCACGATGATGTCCTCGGGATCCAACAAACTGACCCGGAGCCTGTCGTCGCGGGGATAGTCGTTGTTTTCCCAAAGGTAAGTCGCCAGGTGTCGCTCGGCGCAGCAGATCCAGTAAGAGGAGTCGGCGAGAATGCGGCCACGGGTCCTTAGCGCTATCTGCACGGCTATGTCGCCGGCGATCTCAACTTCGATCTGCCGTTTCAGGTCGCGCGGATCGACAACCAGAAAACGGTAGTGTCCCTCCGATGGAGGCAACACTCGATCGATCTCCCACAAGCGCAGGACAGAGAATCCGTTCTCCGTCACTAACTCGATCGGGCGAGTGTCTGCCGGAAGGCTTTCAGGGATGGATCTTTCACTTTGATTACGCACGACTCATCAGCCAACCTTGGGCTGCCGGGATGAGCTTAGAAGGGAACTCGTAAGGATGGAGTAAGCGGTTTATAAAAAGATCGTAAAGATGTGTAGGATGAAGGAGTTTGCGATTGGCGCAGGTTAGAAACTTGGATTACTGATGTTTCCGCAATCTCTCAGGCGGCGGAGGATTATTCCCTTCCTGCAGCTTCTCGCCTTTTCTTAAGGCACGAAGAAAATCGAGCAGTTGGGCGCGTCGATCTCCATGTAGCTCATCTGCGAGCCGGACCAGGGCTGCGACCACGATCTGCTTGTGCCGGATACCCTCCAAGCCACGCTCACGTCTTACGTCCAGCCACTGCTTGTGAATAAAGTTTATCTCTTCATCAGTAAGCTCCGGCGCATGCGCGCCCAGATAAAAATCCTTAATGTCATTATTCGGGCCTACCACGCGAAAGCGCACTCTTTCCTGGGATTTATTCGGTAGCCGCTCCCACGCGTCGCCCAGCAGTTTGGCCTGTTGTTCGGGCGACATCACGGTTGAGCGGCCCGCGATAATATCGGCCGAGCGCAACTGCGCCGCCGTGAGCGTGATGGCCTGAAAAATATCGGACGACGGCACAACCAGAAGACGCACCGTCTTGCCGGCCTTCTCGGCCAGCGCCACTACTTTGCTGAACAGATACTGTTCATACGTACGGAAGAGTCGGTCTTCTGCGATACCTTCGTAACCAGTGTCGGGACCGCGCATCAGGTGCACGGTCATCACCACCAAATCCTTTTTCCCCGTATGTGTAACCTCCAGTGCTTTACGTAAGTGGCTGAGCGTGTTGTAGTCCCGCACAAGACAAATTGTATTGCCTGGACGCACGTCAACGCTTTGGTAAGACACGGCATCCTGCGGTTGCAACCGAAACTGGTCCATCGCGGAAGTCGTATGTATCTCGGCCGCATGCTGTCGTTCGTTAATCTTTTCGGACACGACGAATAGAGTAAAGAAGACGATCGTGAACGCAATGCCGCTGACCGTCGCCACTTCTTTGGTCACTAGATTGATTCCGGCTACAGAGAAAAGCAGCGCTGCTATTACTCCCAAACCGATCGGAAGCTCGTTGCCGTCGAGTCTGAGGTTGAAAGGCACCTTCCATTCTCGTTTCGACTTGTCTTTGAAGCGCAGCACGAACATCGCCAGTCCCTTGAAGGCAAATGACCAGATAACTCCAAACGCGTACGCTTCGCCGAGCGTATAGGTGTTGCCCCGAGAACCGAGAATCGCCACCAGTTGCAGGACCACGATCAGGTTGATCATGCGATAGGTCGTGCCGAATCTCTTATGCGGAGAACGAAACCAATCGGTCATCACGCCGTCTTCGCTGACGCGATTCAAAACCCCGTTTGCTCCGATGATTGAGGTGTTGATAGCGCCTGCCAGCATCAGGAAGCCGACAATCACAATGAACGCCTGAAAGAGTAGCTTTAGACTTATTGGCCCGGAGAGGTTGAGAGCGATACCGCTAATCAGATTGTCGAAGTATTGCGGCCGGACATCGTCGGGTATGATCGCGTAAGCGAAAAATGAAACCAGCGAAGTAAAGAGCAAGGAGTACAGAAAAATGATAAACCCGGCCCGCATCAAGTTCTTGTGCTTCGGGAATTCGAGCTCCCGGTTGACTTGAGCCAATGATTCTTCGCCGGACATGGCGAGAAACGAGTGGCCAAAGGCCATTAGGATGCCAATCAAACCGATTAGGGCACCGGCGTTCGCTACAATTCCGTAGTGTGTGGCCGGTGGTCGATCCGTGGCGGCGATCGTTCCGGTTGGTGTTTCGGCACTCTTCTCTTGAAACGCACGGGGCAAGAGCCGGGGCATCCAGCCAACAGCGTCGTCGTTGAAGGTCAAATTGTGCGCAACTGGCGCCGGTGGCAGCCGCTGCATTGCGGGTCGTGTCAGGATCGTGAAGGCGCTCCAACCGATCAGCAGCACCACCATAATCGTCGTGACATACATGATTCTCAGCGCGTCATCTGAGGACTCGTGAATGCCGCGGGTATTGCGCCACCAAAAATAGAGTGTAATCACAGCGGCGATTCCTGCGGCCAGATGATTTACGGTGCCGGCGGTCGGCACCCACGGATGGCCAAAATACACGGACGTTTGTGAAACCAGACCGACAATGTATTGACCGGCGGACACACCGGAGATCGGACCCGTGAGGATGTAATCGAACATCAAAGCCGAGACGGAAAGCTTTGCCAGCGTACCGCCCATCGCTTCCTTCACTACGCGGTAAACGCCGCCTCGCGTAAACATCGCGCATGATTCGACGTAGACCGCGCGTACCGCGTACGAGAAAAGCATGACGCCAAAGATGAACCACGGTGCCGAGCGTCCGATTGCTTTCTCTGCAATTCCACCGACGTAGTAAGCGGACGAGCCGAGATCATTCAGCACGATTGCCGCCGCCCGCCAAAAGGAAATGAACGAGAGCATGACAGAAGTCGCGACTATTACCTGAGTGCGACCGTTGGACGTTGTGCCTTCAATTTGTGCGGCCATGAGTTCTGGTCTTGCTACCGAAAAGATCTCTCGGTTTGCTATTCCTTGTCCCTCCAATGTATGGCGAGCATCAATTCGTCAGGACTCAATTCGTTCACAGTCAGTCGATCCTCTGGTGGATAGTCGCCTGTTTCCCAAAGGTACGTGGCCAGACGACTCTCTGCGCATACCAACCAGAACACGCTTTGGTCAGAGAGCGCTCCACTTCTTCTGATTCGAAGCTGGGTGACGAGAATCTCGGAAAATGTGACTTTGATCTCACGTTCGGCGTGGAGTTCGTCCTCAACAAGGAAGCGACATTCTGCCGGCGTACTGATTACTGACGGATTCGTATCGGACACACGAACGATGCTAAAGCCGTTCTCTGTGAGGTATTTGATTGGAGATTTCGGCTGGGCCAAAGGGAAGGGCCCGATTTGTTTCCTGCTGCTCGACATCACTCTTACGATTAGGTTCTGGACATTGCTACTGACCGGCGAATGTCCAATAACCGATCGTACCGGGAGCTGAATAAAAAAGGGTTAAAAGGTTTATTAAGAGTTCATTAATGAGCACGCTCTGTTGGCGGTCGAGGGTCGACGGGCTTGCCGGCAACAAAGCGGTAACCAACCCAGGGGTCGGTCAGGATATAGCGTGGCTTGGCTGGATCAGGCTCAATCTTCTTGCGCAGGTGGCGAATGAAGACTCGGACGTACTCCGTTTGATCGGCATAGTCTCCGCCCCAGATGTTTGTGAGCAGTACGCGGTGGGTTAAGACTTTTCCGGAGTGACGAATGAAATAGGCCAGTAGATCGAATTCTTTTGGCGATAACCGTATCTCTCTCTCGGCAACCCGCACTTCCCGAGTCTCAAGGTCAATGCGGAAGTCCCCTTCTTCGATTACGGTCTCGCCTTCGCCGGCTTCAGGTGATCGGCGCAGTGCTGCTCTAACCCTGGCCAGGAACTCTCCCATGCCAAAGGGCTTCGTCACGTAGTCGTCGGCGCCGGCGTCGAGTGCTTCTATCTTGATGCTTTCTTCACCCTTGACCGAAAGGATGATTATTGGCGCAGAAGTAATTGATCGCAGGCGGCGACAGAGCTCGAGTCCGCTTACGTTAGGCATGGAAAGATCCGTGACGACCAGGTCGGGCCGCCATGCGTGAAAGAGTTCCAAAGCGGCTTCGCCCTCACCGGCAACTCTTACGTCATAGCCGTGCTTTGCCAGGCCGCTGCGGAGAACCAAAGTAATCTGCTGTTCGTCGTCAACTACGAGGATGCGCTTCTTACTTTCCATAGCGACTTGGATCTCTCTATTGCGCGCTCATCGATTCTTGTGACGCGTGCAGGCCGGAACCCGCTTCGCGCGGCAACTTTTCATCGCCCACCGGAACCGTAAAGACGATGCGCGCTCCGTGTCCGGTGTTACCATCCTCAATCCAGATGTGCCCGCGATGTGCTTCGACAATTCCTTTGGCTATAGCCAGCCCCATCCCAATTCCACCGGTGTTGCCCGTCACCCCATCGCCGCTAATGCGATAGAATCTTTCAAAAACCCGCTCGCGCGAGTGTGCGGGAATGCCACGTCCCTCATCTTCAACTGCAACCTCTACCATGTCATCCGCTACGCGATGGGCTTCGACAACGATTGTTGTCCCACGTGGCGCATATTTGCTGGCATTATCGATCAAGGTGTAAATCACCTCTGCGACAGCCCGCGCATCGACGCGGACGACTGGCAGTTCGTCCTCCACCGAAACCTGAATTTGATGTTCTCGCGTAAGAGGTTCAGCTCGCGCCAGGGCGGCATCAATGATGTCTTCGACCGCGCCCCAATTGCGGTACAGGTTCATGTCGCCCGCTTCGATACGCGCCAGCTCAACGATGCCTTCGACAAACCGGTCAAGGCGGTCCGTCCCGTGCGTGATTACGCGCAACATTGCCTGCTGCTCCTCCGGACTCAACTTCTCAACCTGTTCGGTTGAATCGCGGTCTTCGAGTAACAAAGTAGCAGAGGCCTTTATTGAGGTCAGCGGTGTTCGAATGTCATGAGTCACGGCGTCCAGTAGCGCGGATTTCAAACGCTCACTCCGCTTGAGCGCTTCCGCTTCACTCGCACGCTCAAAGGCGCCTTGCAAGTCCTCGTACAGCCGCCGGATCTCGACTCTGCCAGTCTCAGCTTCCACTGCGCGCTGCTTAGCTCTGGCGGAAAGCTGACCGACAGCCAACGCCGTTATGAAGAATGCTGTCAGGGCGACCCAGTTTTGAGGATCCGCAATCGTGAAAGTGTGAAAGGGAGGAAGAAAAAAGAAGTTGAAGCACAACATTCCGAGCAGAGACGCCAGGAGCGCTGGTTTGCTTCCCCAAAACATCGCTACAAAAAGCACCACCAACAGCAGCGCGAGTGACACTGTTGTTGAGTTGATCCGGCCGCGGAATGGCGCCAGCAAAGCCGTACCTGCCGCGACTGCCAGTAAAGCGCCGGCGTAACGGGCCGCTTTCGAACTCTCGAGCAATGTCACCCGATCAGCATACTGCCGTGCGCGTAAAGAGGGGATAAGAGGTTCATTAAAAGTTTGTAAAGACGAGCATCGTCGAGACGGTTGCCGAGATCTGCCAGGGTTTGATCTCTTGAATCCTTTATTCCGCTTCCTACCGATCGCGGTTCGGCAACGCTTCCGTCCAGTCTTTGGCGGAAACGAATGAGCGTTGGTCATAGATCAGCACAATTGTTCCCACCGGCAGCAGCTTGCTTATCTCGACCGCCGCTGACATGGGAACGCGAATGCAGCCATGACTCTGAGGTGACTGAGGAACTGAAGGATTTCCATGGATCGCCAGTCCATCACTGAAGTAGTTTGGATAATAAAGCAGACCGAGCGGCGATTCCCTCCAGCCCGAAATCTTCGCATAAATCCTGAAGCGGCCTCGCGGCGTATATGCCAGACCGCTCATGCCTTTTTCGCTGTAATGCTTGTTGCTGCCGGTTGAAACCGGAAGGACTCGCCTTACCGAGCCGTCGCTGTCAATCGACAAGAGCACCTGGCGATCGAGATCTATTTCGACATGCCTGTAACCTGAGTCTCTTGGCTGCGGGGCACTGGCCCTCATTATTAGATCGAAGTCATCACGGGTAAGCTGGCCCGTGACCTTACGGCCTTCCCATTTCTGAAAAGCGATCAAAGCATTTCGCGTGACGCCATCGATCACGCCGTCAACTCGCCCCGGCCCATAACCCATCTCTGCCAGGCGCGCTTCGGCCTCCTTCATCTCAGTCCGGCTAACCGATCTGAGGGGCGGACGTGGCTTACGCTTCTGAGCGTTTGCCGCTGAGTTGGCACCTGTCAGCAGAAAAAGACTCAGTGCCAGCAATGACGTGAGTTTGCCTTGATTGGTCATGACATAACCCCTTGAATGTGACGTCAGTACGACCTGGTAGCAGGTAGGTAATTCGAAATCAAACTCAGTTTTCAGGGGGAAGAATCAACATACTCCTGGCGCTCGACCCGCGTCAAAGCCGCGAGTCCGGGGCGCGGACGCCCGCGCTCCGAATCTCTTACTCGGGATTGAAGCGATAGCCGATCCAGGGTTCGGTGACAATGTAACGCGGCGTCGAAGTCTCGGGCTCGATCTTCTTTCTTAGTTGGCCGATGAACACTCGCAGATACTCAGGCTGCTCGGTATAGTCGCCGCCCCAGACCGCGCCCAGCAGAGCACGATGCGTGAGTACCTTGCCGGCATGGCGAAGGAAGTGGACCATCAGGTCGAATTCCTTTGGGGTCAGACGCAGTTCATTGCCTTTCTGAGTGGCGCTGTGCGCTTCGAGGTCAATGCGAAAATCGCCGACTTCCAGAATTGACGAACCGGAATCAACGTCGGGCGCGCGTCGCAGCGTCGCGCGAATGCGCGCCAGCAACTCATCCATGCCGAATGGTTTGGTGACGTAATCGTCGGCTCCGGCATCGAGCGCCTCGACTTTGGTGCTCTCTTCACCACGCACCGAAAGCACTATGATCGGAACTGTCGAAATCTGGCGAAGTTGGCGGCACAGCTCGAGCCCGCTCATGTTTGGCATCGCCAGATCGGTAATCACCAGCGCCGGAGGCCAATCACGAAAAGTTTGCAAGGCAAATTCGCCGTCGCCGGCTATGCGCACGTCATAGCCCTGAGCCGTCAAGCTTCGGCGCAGCACGCGCGTCAGCTGTGACTCGTCATCGACGACCAGAATGCGTTGCTTTTCTTCCATGATACCGATGTGGCACGCGCATCTTGCGCGTGAGTCACGGGCGGGACGCCCGTGCCACACTCGCCTGAGTTACCTGGTCTCCGTCGTCGCCAGCAGGCAGCACGACGACGAACTTCGCTCCTGGATGACCATCGGCGTCCTCGATCCAAATGCGCCCGCCATGCGCCTGGACGATCCCGTGCGCGATCGCCAGCCCCATTCCGGTTCCCGTGGATTTGCGATCACCCAGGTCGCCATCGCGCATGGCGCGAAAGAATTTCTCGAAAACACGCTCGCGCATTTCTGCGGGAATTCCCGGACCGCGATCCTCGACGTTGACGCGAATTCCACCCGCACCGTCAGGTCCCGCGCTAATCCTGATCGTGGTGGCCGCCGGCGAATACTTTGCTGCGTTATCAACCAGAGTGTAGATCACTTCGGCGATGGCTGGTTCGTCTACTCTGATCGAAGGCAGTTCGTCTTCGATCCAGACTTCCATCTGACGGCCACGCAGGCGCGGCTCGGCGCGTTTGAGCGCCGTGGTAACGATTTCATCAATTGCGCACCATTGTAGATGCAGATGCATTTCGCCGGCGTCAATGCGCGCCAACTTCGTCAGCCCTTCAATGAAGCGATCGAGCCGGTCCGCTTCCTCGTCGATGATTTCCAGCATTTCCTTGCGGCCTTCATCGCCGAGTTGGGCGCCGGATTCATTACGCTCTTTCGCGTAAACCTCTTTCAGCAAGGTCGTGGCCGACGCCTTGATGGAAGTCAGCGGCGTGCGCAAGTCATGAGTGACCGCATCCAGCAAAGCAGACTTTAGTCGTTCGCTTTGTTTCAACGCTCTGGCCTGACTCGAACGCTCAAACGAATCCTGAAGCTCGTAATACAAACGTTCGACTTCGCGCTTTGCATTTTCGGCCTCTTCGGCTCGGCGCTTTGCCCGGGCAGAGAGCTGACCGGCCGTCAATGCCGTAATCAGAAAAGCGAAGAAGGCAACCCAATTGTCCGGGTTGCGGATCGTGAAGGTGCCGAACGGCGGCAGAAAAAAGAAGTTGAAGCAGCCCACGCCCAGCAGCGAAGCAAAAATTGCCGGACGCGATCCCCAAACACTGGCGACGAAAAGCACTACCAACAGGAAAGCGAGCGCAACCGTGGTGGGGTTGATGTGAGGCCCTAAAACTTTTAATACGCCGGTGGCAGCTGCGATACCGAGCACCGCGGCCCCATATCCGAAGCCTTTCTGGTTGAAGAGTCTAGGCCACAATGGCAGGCTCGTCCTTTCTGCTGGCAACAATATGGACCAGATCTTGAGTTTGCTGCCCGCGGAATCTGTCCCTCACGTTGTCTGTGATGGCCTGCAGGAACAATCCGCAGAGACCGGGATGTCTAAGCAACACCCTCAAACCGGCTTGCAGAGTGCAAACGATCAGTCTGGCACGGTCGATCATGTTGGGCTGAAAACGCAGCAGGCCAATTCGACGATCCGCATCGAGATCGATAACGCTATCGACCAGACATCCAACTTCGCCAACCTGGTTCATAAACCGCAACAGACTCCGCGTCTCCCGTTCAAGCAGAGGACTAATCAACTCGTAAGACAACGTGGCGGTAAGACGCCCGACGGCGCGGCGGTGTTCGATGTACGCCTCAATAGACTCCGCCTCTCGCTCGCTGATAACGGTCTGATAGAGTTCGCGAAATCGCTCCATCATTGATGAGTAAGAGACAGCGCTAATGTGACCTCTCAGGATCTCAGTCACAAGTCTCAGGCTTGAGCTGAGGATCTCTTCTTCACGAAAAGAACCCGGCGCTGAGAGGTACTGGAGGATTCGCTCTCCAGTATCGACATTGCCCGAGTCGATGGCGTTGTCCACCACGCCGATGAAAAGGTAATAGGAATGCAAACGCGCTTTCGCTTTCGCGCGGTTGCAGCCAACCCCAAAATAATCAATACAACGCAAGATGCGTTCGGGAATGCGGACGAAGTGTTTGTACCTCGGCTCGGCCGCGAGCGCTTGATAGTTGCGCTCAATATTAGTCAGCGCGTCTGATATTTGGCCCGGTTGTGGGTGATGGCGAAACGAACTGAGAAGTTCCCCGGCAGGTGAATAGATTGTCGCGTTCGCCACTATTTTGTGTATCGGCCAACCGTCGTTAGTCTGCTTTGAGATTCTAATCAAGTTCCGATCGTATGAACATCTTAGTCGTTCCTGTTACTGGCGCAGGGCTTTGGCATCAAGCCCGGTGAAGATGCTCCCCACAGGCTTATCTATGTGCACGAGCGGCAGTTAGCCTATACTTGACGAAAAAGTAAAGAATGCTATAATCGGGAAGAATTTAGAGACAAACCAAACAATTGAAGATATCTGCCCACGAAGAATATGGATTGCGGTGTCTGGTTCAGCTCGCGCGAGCTGAGCTCGATGCCGAGTCTTTGACGCTGGCTCAGATTGCCGACCGCGAAGGATTATCTGTCGCGAACGCCGGCAAGCTGATGTGGATTCTGAGCAAAGCCGGCCTGGTAACGGGTCAACGGGGCACAAAAGGCGGATATACATTGGCGAGGCCGGCAGCGGACATTCGCCTGAACGAAGTAATACGCATCTTGGATGAAGACACGGTCGATCACTTTTGCAAGACGCACGCGGGCGTACTTGATGTCTGCATCCATACCAGCGACTGCGGCATTCGTCCGGTGATAGTTGGGCTGCACGAGATTGTGCAGAACGCTCTATCAGAAATAACGCTGGCGCAACTGGTAGGAACCGAAGCCAATGTCGACGCGCGGCTGCATCAGATCGAGAAATTGCAGAATCAGTTGGGGCCGATGCGAAGCGCGAATTGATAATGAGTTTAGAGTTCAAGCTTTAGCTTGCTTCGTGAAAGGCCGGCGTGAAGGTTGAACTCTGAACATAAAGGGAAACTGATGAGCTCTGCTGAAGTCTTTACAAACAGGGAATACAAATACGGCTGGGTCACAGACATTGAGGCGGAAACCATTCCGCGCGGTCTGAGCGAAGATACTGTCCGCTTGATCTCGGCTAAGAAGGACGAGCCCGAGTGGATGCTCAACTTCCGTCTGAAGGCTTATCGACACTGGCTGACGATGGAAGAGCCGCGCAAGTGGCCCAACATCAGCTTTCCCGAAGTTGATTATCAGGACATGATTTATTACAGCGCGCCCAAGCAAAAGGCGACTGTAGGGAGCCTGGATGAAGTTGATCCCGAGTTGCTGAAGACCTTCGAAAAGCTGGGAATTCCTCTGTCTGAGCAGAAGCAACTTGCAAATGTTGCCGTTGATGCTGTGTTCGACTCCGTTTCGGTCGCCACGACCTACAAAGAAAAGCTGAGAAAGCACGGAGTGATCTTCTGCTCGTTTAGCGAAGCCGTACGTGAGCATCCTGAAATTGTCCGCAAGTATCTGGGCTCAGTGGTGCCGACGAATGACAACTTTTACGCGGCCTTAAACAGCGCCGTTTTCTCTGACGGGAGTTTTTGCTTTATTCCCAAGGGCGTCCGCTGCCCGATGGAACTGTCGACCTATTTCCGCATCAACAACTCCGAATCGGGACAATTTGAGCGCACCCTGATTGTCGCCGAGGAAGGCGCCTACGTTTCTTATCTCGAGGGTTGCACCGCGCCAAAGTTTGATAAGAACCAATTGCATGCGGCGGTGGTTGAGCTGGTGGCGCTCGACGACGCCGAGATTAAGTACTCAACAGTCCAAAACTGGTATGCCGGTGATGAGGAAGGCCGTGGCGGTATCTACAATTTCGTCACCAAACGCGGGAAGTGCGCCGGCCGCAACTCGAAAATTTCCTGGACCCAGGTTGAAACCGGTTCGGCGATTACCTGGAAGTATCCTTCCTGCATTTTGCAGGGCGATAACTCCATCGGCGAGTTCTATTCCGTCGCTTTGACGAACCACGCGCAGCAGGCCGACACCGGCACGAAGATGATTCATCTGGGCAAGAACACGCGCTCGACGATTATTTCGAAAGGCATTTCCGCGGGCCGTGCCAACAACAGCTATCGCGGCCTGGTGAAGATTATGCCGAAGGCTGAGAACGCGCGTAACTATACGCAGTGTGATTCGATGTTGATTGGCTCGAACGCGAGCGCGAATACCTTTCCCTATATTGAAGTAATGAACAACAGCTCAAAGGTCGAGCACGAGGCTTCGACGTCGCGGATCAGCGAAGAGCAGTTGTTTTATGTGATGCAGCGTGGCATCTCGCAAGAGGATGCGGTTAGCTTGATCATCAACGGCTTTTGTAAAGACGTGTTTCTGCAACTCCCAATGGAGTTCGCAGTTGAAGCAACCCGCCTGTTGGGTATGAAACTCGAGGGCGCGATTGCATAGGCAGGCTGTCAGTGGTCAGTTAGTCAGCCGTCAGCTTCTCAGAGATAGCGTGAAGCTGACGGCTGAACGCTGATAATCGAAGGTCAATTAAGGAGCAAGAAGTGTTAGAGATTCGTAATCTTCATGCATCGGTTGATGGGAACGAGATTCTTAAGGGCATCAACCTGAAAATTAATAAGGGCGAAGTGCACGCCATTATGGGCCCGAACGGTTCGGGCAAATCAACGTTGGCAAAAGTGCTCGCCGGCCATCCGCAATATCTGGTGACCAGTGGAGAGGTGTTGTTCGAAGGCAAGAATCTTTTGGAGATGTCGCCGGACGAACGCGCCCGCGAAGGCGTCTTTATGGCTTTTCAGTATCCCGTCGAAGTGCCGGGGGTTTCGAATGCGCAGTTTCTGCGTATGGCCTACAACGAAAAGCAAAAGCACATCGGCGGAGAGGAACTGGATCCGCTTGAGTTCAAGGATCTGCTGAAGGAAAAAGCCAGAATTGTCGAGATGGATGCCAGTTTTATGACGCGTTCAGTGAACGAAGGTTTTTCCGGCGGCGAGAAAAAGCGCAACGAGATTCTGCAGATGGCCGTGCTCGATCCGAAACTTTCCGTTCTTGACGAGACTGATTCCGGACTGGACATCGATGCTCTGCGAATCGTTGCCGGAGGCGTAAACAAGCTGCACGATCCTGAGAAAGCCGTGGTTCTGGTGACTCACTATCAAAGGCTGCTGAACTACATCATCCCGGATTTTGTGCACGTCCTTTACAACGGTCGCATCGCCAAAGAAGGCGGCAAAGAGCTGGCGCTGGAACTGGAAGAGAAGGGTTACGACTGGCTAAAGAATGGAAACGAAAAGAGCGCCGGCGTTGCCCCGGCGGTGAGTTAAGGAAATGGCAGTGCAAGTAATGAAGAACGAGAATGCTTATGCGACCGCATTTCGCGAAGCGATGCAAACACGTCAGGCGATCGAACCGTCCTGGTTGGGCCGGCTGCGCGAAGAGTCTTTCGGCAAGTTCGAGCGTTCAGGTTTTCCAGCGGTTCAGGAGGAAGATTGGAAGTACACGAACGTATCTGCAATAGCCCGGACGAAGTTCGCGCCGGTTCTGGCGCGCAACGGAGCTCGGGCCGATAGCGACTGGCTGGCGTCACTTGATTACGAGGAAACTCATAACAGCAGAGCGGTTTTTCTCAACGGAATCTTTCAGCCCGATCTGTCTTCGCTGGCTACACTACCCAAAGAAGTCGTGTTGATGGAATTGGGCGAGGCCCTGGTCAATGATCAGCACGCAGAGTTGGTCCGGAAATATTTAGAGAGAGAGAGCCAGCCCGACGAAAGCGGATTTACCACACTGAACACTGCGCTGTTTTCCAGCGGGCTATTCCTGAAGATCCCACGCGGCCTGCAGGTTGAAACCCCGGTTCATCTGCTGTTTGTTGGTCAGGCCGATCACGAGGGTGTGCGTCCGGCTGCGTTTCCGCGAGTTCTGATTATCGGAGAAGAGAACAGCTCGGCGACTATTATCGAAAGCTATGCCAGTCCCGGTGACGACATCTATCTGACCAATGTAATCATGGATGTGGTTTTGGGAGACGGCGCCCGGGTTGAGCACTACAAGGTGCAACGCGAAAGCATGAATGCTTTTCATGTCGCGACGACCAGGGCGGATCTGGGCCCGAACTCGATTTACAACACTACGGCAATTAATTTTGGCGCGGCCCTCTCTCGACACAACATCGACGTGCGCATGGATCGGGAAGGCGCGGAGTGCTTTGTTGACGGCCTCTATATGCTCGACGGCACTCAACATTCGGATACGCATTCAGTAATCGACCATCGCCAGCCGCGTTGTCGCAGCCACCAGCTTTACAAGGGCATCCTCGATGGCAAGTCGCGCGCAGTCTTTAACGGGAAGGTGTTCGTGCGTCATGGCGCGCAACAAACCGACGCGCGTCAGACGAACAAGAACCTGCTGTTGTCGAAAGAGGCCCGCGTCGATACCAAGCCGCAACTGGAAATCTTTGCCGATGACGTGAAGTGCACACACGGTGCGGCCATTGGTCAGCTTGAAGAAGACGAGGTCTTTTATCTTGAAAGCCGCGGACTCAGACCGGAACTCGCACGGAATCTCCTGACCTATGGGTTTGCCGAAGAAGTGATCGAGAAGATCAAGATTGATTCGATTCGCAAAGAATTGGACGCGGCCGTGCTCAATCGCCTGCAAGTTGACCTCGACGTGCGCTGAACCGAACAAGTTTTTAGAGAATGGCGACCATAGAACAGCTGGTACCGATCAAACCCAAAACGCCCGACGTTTGGGACGTTGAACGGATTCGCAAAGACTTTCCCGTGCTCGGCCAGATGGTGCACGGAAATCGTTTGGTTTACCTCGATAATGCCGCCTCCTCGCAAGTCCCACAGATGGTGATTGAGCGCGGTAGTCAATACCTCAAACACGAACATTCGAATATCCATCGCGGCGTGCACTACCTGAGCATGAAGGCCACTAATGCCTACGAAGGCGCGCGCGAAAAAGTAAAACGCTTTATCAACGCTCGCGACGTGAAGGAGTGCATCTTTGTGCGCGGCGCGACTGAAGGCATCAACCTGGTAATGCATGGTTATGGCCGCAAATTCATCGGTCCGGGAGATGAGATCATTATCTCGGCCATGGAGCATCACGCGAACATTGTCCCGTGGCAGATGCTTTGTGAAGAGAAGAACGCCAGGCTGCGCGTGATTGGGATGAACGATGCCGGCGAGTTGCTGATGGATGAATACGACTCGCTCTTGAATGAGAGAACGCGGTTCGTCGCGGTGTCCCACGTTTCAAATGCGCTGGGAACAGTGAACCCGGTCAAGGAAATTATCGACCGCGCGCACAAGTACGGCGTCCCGGTCTTGATCGACGGCGCGCAATGGGCTCCGCACATGCCGATTGACGTGCAGGACCTGGACTGTGACTTCTACGCGTTCTCTGGTCACAAGATGTTTGCGCCGACCGGCAGCGGCGTCGTCTATGGCAAACAAGCGCTGCTTGAAAAGATGAATCCATTCCAGGGCGGCGGCGACATGATTAAGAGCGTCACTTTTGAGAAAACGATTTACGCCGATCTGCCGAACAAGTTTGAAGCCGGTACGCCGGCAATTGCCTCGCAAATTGGATTGGGCGCCGCGATTGACTATCTGAACATCATCGGCCGCGAGAAAGCGGCGGCGTATGAACATGAGCTGTTGCAATATGCTACTGAGCGCATCTCGGCCATTGAAGGTGTGCGCATCATCGGCACGGCGCGAGAGAAACTCGGAGTGCTATCGTTCGTGATTGACGATATCCATCCGCACGATATCGGCACGATTCTCGATCAGGAAGGCATCGCCGTGCGCGCCGGCCATCATTGTGCCCAGCCGGTAATGAAGAGATTCAACCTCCCAGCAACCGCGCGGGCGTCGTTCGCCTTTTATAATACTAAGGAAGAGGCGGATGCCCTGGCGCGTACTATTGAGAAGGTCATCGAGATCTTTGGGTAGGACCAAACACAGTAATAACCATGTCAGAACTCAGCGAGCTTTATCAGGCGGTCATCCTCGATCACAACAAGAAGCCCCGCAATTTTCATAAGCTGGAAACTGCGAATCATTCTGCCGAAGGCTATAACCCTCTCTGCGGCGATCAACTGACGGTTTACCTGCAGTTGGAAGACGACGCCGTGAAAGACGTCAGCTTCGAAGGCTCCGGCTGCGCGATCTTTAAGGCTTCGTCCAGCATGATGACCCAGGCAGTGAAGGGGAAAAGCAAGCAGGAAGCCGAAGCGTTATTCAAAGAGTTTCATCGTCTGGTGACCGGAGAGCTGGATGAAGAGAACGAGCCAAATCAATTGGGCAAGCTGAAGATATTTGCCGGCGTACGTGAATTTCCGGTACGCGTGAAGTGCGCCACACTCTCGTGGCATACGATGCATGCAGCGCTGAATAATCAGGAGCTGGCCTCGACTGAATGAAAAGGTTGAGATGTTGAAAGCAAAAGGAATGCTCCGCTGGGGAAGGTTCCTTTTGAAACCGGACTTGAACTAGTGGGCCACGATCATTTGATCGTGGCCCTTTTGGTTTTGGTTCCCCAGCTACGGAACACTGCAGATAACCGCCACCACCTGACCGGTGCCGGGATGGCCGGGTGACGGGCCGTAGCCTGGGTTGGTCTTTATGATAACGAGCTTCTTGATGTTGCCTGTTATCACAGAGCCGTTCTGCTGGATCGAGCTCGAAACAATCACCGCCATATACTGCGGAATTGCTGCCGGCGGGCTCGAGCTGTTGCCTGGCGCGCTCGTCCAGGTTCCACTGCAGGTCGGCGTCGTGTTGCCGTTCTCGAAGCCCTTGAACGAGTTCGGAGCAGAGCCGCCACTCATCGGATTGTTCTCCGACCACTGCGAACCCCAGAAGTAAACCGTGGCGCCGCCGCTCAGGTTTACGTTGTTGCCGATGACGAATTCTCCGCCAACCGGGAACTGGTACGGAGTGCAGGCATCGCCGACTCCATCCCCATCGGTGTCGCGCTGATCCGGATTGGGGGTCGTCGGACAGTTGTCGGTGGCATTTGGCACGCCGTCGTTGTCAAAGTCGCCATCGCAGGCGTCACCGATGCCATCGTGATCCCCGTCCTCCTGGCCGGGATTAGCCGTGAATGGGCAATTGTCGGCGGTGTCAGGCACACCGTCGTTGTCGTCGTCGGTGTCGCAAGAGTCACCGACTCCATCGTGATCGTTGTCCGCCTGACTCGGGTTGGCTACGAACTGACAATTGTCGGCCCCGTCCAGTACGCCGTCATTGTCGTCGTCGCTATCGCAGGCGTCGCCGATGCCATCGTGATCGTTGTCTGCCTGACCAGAATTAGCGATGAGCGGGCAATTGTCGCTCCCGTCAAGCACGCCGTCGTTGTCGTCGTCGTTATCGCAGGCGTCACCGGCGCCGTCGTGATCGGTGTCTGTTTGGCTGGAATTGGCTACGAACGTACAGTTGTCGGTCGCATCCGGTACGCCATCGTTGTCATCGTCGGTATCGCAGGCATCGCCGGCGCCGTCGTGATCGTTGTCCGCCTGACCGGGATTCGCGGTGAACGGGCAATTGTCGCTCCCATTCGGCACGCCGTCGTTGTCATTGTCGCCGTCGCAGACGTCGCCGATGCCGTCGTGATCGCTATCTGCCTGATCAGGGTTAGCCACTAACGGGCAGTTGTCGGCCCCGTCGAGTACGCCGTCATTGTCATCATCAGGATCGCAGGCATCGCCGATTCCATCATGATCGGTGTCTGCCTGGTCGGTGTTAGCGATGAAGGGACAGTTGTCGGTCGCATCGGGCGTACCGTCATTGTCGTCATCGGCGTCGCAAGCATCGCCAACGCCGTCGTGATCGTTGTCCGCCTGGTTGCTGTTGGCCGTCGTCGGACAGTTGTCGGTCGCATCCAGCACACCGTCATTGTCGTCATCGGCGTCGCAAGCATCGCCGGCGCCGTCGTGATCGTTGTCTGCCTGATCGGTGTTGGCTGTTAACGGGCAGTTGTCGGTCGTGTCGGGTACCGTGTCGTTATCGTCATCGGGATCGCAGGCATCGCCGGCGCCGTCGTTATCGTTGTCCGCTTGGTCCGTGTTAGCGGTAAGCGGGCAGTTGTCATTTGCGTCCAGCACGGTGTCGTTGTCGTCATCGTCGTCGCAAGCGTCACCGATACCGTCCTGATCGTTGTCTGCTTGATCGGTGTTAGCTGTTAATGGACAGTTGTCGGTCGCGTCTGCCACGGTGTCGTTGTCGTCGTCCGTGTCTACGCAATCGGCCTGACCGTCGTGATCCGTGTCGGTAAAGCCTTCGTCGACGTTCCCGTCACAGTTGTTATCAACGCCGTCGCAAACCTCGACTGCGCTGTGATTGATGGCCGCATTCAGAGGCGCACAATCAGTCGTGTCGGGATCGTTGTCATTATCGTCATCGGCGTCGCAGGCATCACCAATACCGTCGTGGTCAAAGTCCGCCTGATCGGTGTTGGCCGTCACCGGGCAGTTGTCCACATTGTTAACTATACCGTCGCCGTCGAGATCGCCCGTCGGGCCATCGTTCGGGTTTGGATCGCAGGCGTTGCCAATGCCATCACTGTCACCGTCAGCCTGATCGGCGTTGGCGGTAAACGGACAGTTGTCAGCCCCATCGAGTACGCCGTCATTGTCGTCGTCCGGGTCGCAGACATCGCCCTGGGCGTCACCGTCATTGTTGGCCTGATCGGCGTTGGCCGTCGTCGGACAGTTATCCGCATTGTTAAGCACGCCGTCGCCATCGAGATCTCCCGTGGGACCGTCGTTCGGATTTGGATCGCAGGCGTTGCCAATGCCGTCACCGTCACCGTCAGCCTGATCCGCGTTGGCGTTTAGCGGACAGTTGTCCGCGCCATCTAGTACGCCGTCGTTGTCATCGTCGGGATCGCAAACATCTCCCATCGAATCGCTGTCGTTATTCGCCTGATCGGCATTGGCCGTGAACGGACAGTTGTCCGCGCCATCTAGTACGCCGTCATTGTCATCGTCCGGGTCGCAGACATCGCCCTGAGCGTCGCCGTCGTTGTTGGCCTGATCGACATTAGCGACCAGAGGGCAGTTGTCCGACGTGTCCGCTATGCCGTCATTGTCATCGTCGGGGTCGCAGGCATCGCCGATTGAGTCGTTGTCGAAGTCCGCCTGGTCAGGGTTAGGCGTGAAGTCGCAGTTGTCCGTGCTATCCGGCACGCCGTCATTGTCGGTGTCCAGCGGCGGGTTGTTGCCGTTAGTACCTGCTTCGACGCATCGTTCGTACGGATCGGGCAGATTCTGGAAGAAATCATACCCAGTCAGAGTCTCTATCGCATCGACTGTCGTTATATAGGTGGTCCAGTCGACGTTTCTGATGCCTTGGATGTTCGGCATGTTCACGGCGATGGTCCGTGTCGAGCAGTCGACGCGCGAGATGTCGTCGCCGCTGGCCTTTGGAAGGACCAGAACAACCTTCCAGGTGGATGCCGGTACGGCTACGTGTCCGTTCGCAATGGTCGTAGCTGGTCCGTTGCTGCCGGTTCCGCCGGATCCAGCGCCACCACTAACAATGTAAACCTCGTTAGCTGGCAGAAGGGTTCGGAGATAAGCCTCCAATGCAGCCCACGGCCCCTGATTATTGTCGGGAGACTGCGCGATCATGTTAGACATCAGGAAAGTTGCCTGATTGAGCGGAATCGCAGTTTCCTTGTCGCGGTCCGCGTTCGGTGTCATGTGTCCGCGATCGAAACCACTGCCGGAGAAGTCGAACGCCTGGACGCGATACCACGATGGATCGACTTTAGGATCCGGACGGAACGTATCAACGCGAGCAAGGGTGCCGACCCACTCGTCAGAGAGATGCCAGCTTACCCAGTTTGGTCCGCCCTTATCGCGATTGTAAGAGATTGAAAACTCGGGCTTCAGCATCAGGAAGTTGTCAGGCTGACCAGTGCTCGCCACCGCGCAGCCGTATATCGTTCCGCAACCGGGATCGCCCATCGTCAAGTGTACGCTGGGCGCATACGGCGCCGCTGTGCCAGGTCCGACAACCGTAAAGGACCAGGTGTAATCCTCAAGCAGCGTATCCGTATCCGGACCGCTGTCATCCGTATCCTGATCGTGAATCGCTGTTTTGGTGATCGTGACTGTGCACTGTTCTCCAAACTGGAAACTGGTATTTGGAGTGAATGCATAGGTCTTAAAATCACTAAAGTGAGCTTCAGTGGCGCTGGTGTGCGGACCCGTGACCGCGCAGGTGAGGCTGTACCAACCTGAATCAACGGTCACTGGCTCGCTGAAGTTGACCGTGATGGTTGCGTCGTACGGAACCGTATTGCCGTTGGTTGACGGATCAGTACCGGCGACCCACGGGCCCAACTCGACAATCGGCGCCGTGCGGCGCGGATTCGGTGCTCCGGCCGCAAAGTCGGTGCCGTTTTGATCGGAATCGAAGCTTCCTTCCGGAGTACCTTGTCTAAGGATCGCTGTAGTGTTACTACCCGCCGGCGCGTTAGCGTTGCCTTCGTGGCAATTCGCGGTTCCGTAACCCACCATATCCACGATGTCGGGATCGGTGCCCAGAGGACAAGGTCCGAACAGTGAGTCAGAATTCTTGACCAGTGCTACCTTGCCATTAGTGGCGCCCATGTTTATGCCACCCGAAATGTTCGGGGTTACCGGCAGCGGCGCACCGTTCGCGCCCCCTGAGGCCAGGGCGACCAGATAATACTGTCCCGGTTCGATGTAACCGCCGATGGGCTGTTTGTTAGTCCAGGTTCCCGAGCCCGTGGCTGAGGCATACTGCAACGACCAGCCGGTAATGACCACAGTCGACGACGTCGGATTGTAGAGTTCGACGTAGTCGTTCGTGTAAGTGGCGCTGGTATTGCCGCCGCCGCCGTAGACCTGGCTGATGGTAATGTGATCTGGAACTGCTGAAAGTACACTTAGCACGATGCTGGTGCTGGCTGAACGAGCCTGAGCGTCCGTAATCGTTACGGGCAAAGATTTGACACCCGGTGTTGTGCTGATCGACACCGTAGCATTGAAGGTGTAGACGTTTCCGCCTCCGCTAAAAACCTGAGTCGGGGATCCGCCAATTGAAGAAAGATCGGCAGTCACAGTGATGCCGCTGCTGGTCGGATTCTGGGCCGGCGAGACGTGAACCGTCAGAGTGGTGCTGCCACCCTGCAGAACCGAGCTGGGATTTGCCGACCCGACACCAAAGAGACCCGTGCAATCGTGTGTGGGAGACGAGCTGTTGCGCGGGGCTGGCTCACCGGTAAAGACATCGCTGGGATTATCGTTGGTATCCTGGCACCCCTCGTTGTGCCTAAAGGCGGCGGTGGTGTTGTTTAGAACCGGGGCGGTTCCTGATCCCTCGAAACAGTCCGTTGCACCGTAACCAATGAAATCAACTATTCCTGAACCGGCCGGGCAGTTGCCGACCAAAGTTGTGGTGTTATTAACCACCGCAATCTTGCCGAATGTGGAACTCACCGTGATGGTTCCAATCGCGTCGGGCGGTACAGGCAACTCGTCAGTGCCGCCCATTCCCTGCGATTCCTGAATCAGAAAATACTGACCAGGTTGCAGAGTGAAGTTCGGCAGCGGAGTTACCAGCCAGTTTGAGGTGGCTTGCGCCGCGGATTGCACCGACCAGCCATTCAAATTAATCGGCGCGCTGCTGTGATTCATGATCTCGATAAAATCATATTTCAAATCGGCGCCGGTGTTGCCGCCCCCGCCGTACACCTGGCTGATTACAACATCCCCGCCTACTGAAGGCGTTGGGGTGGGCGTGGGTGTCGGCGTGGGTGTTGGTGTTGGAGTCGGGGTCGGCGTTGGCACCGCACAATTGCTTGGACCATCGGGAGTCGGGATGTTCTGCAAATAGGTAGATGTGTTGCGTCCTCCGCCCGATCCATTGGGGCAGCGCTGACTGGACCGAGTATCGCCGTTGCCGCCACTGTTTTCATCCACTTGTGGTTGTCCGGCATTTAGCAAGACGAGAAGGCCTGAATCGTCCGGATCGGACGTGCCGTAAACGATCGCGTCCAGGAGATTAGTCGTCGTGACCGGAGTGTTAGTTGGAAAACTCGAGGCGTTCCCTACATACAACGCAACCGCATCGGCGCCGTTTTGTAAAATACCATCCGTGAAAGTCTGATCAACCCCGGGAACCGCTGAGTTTCCTAAGATGTAATAACCATTGGCATCCGTCGAACCAGTAAGGTTAAAGGACGCGTAGGACTGATCGTTACTACCATTGTAGAAAACTACCACCAAACCACTCAGCGACGTATTACCGACGCCGCCATCGTATAACTCAACAAACTCCAGGTTGTCGACGCTCGGTGTGTCTGCATCAACCTCGTTAATGATGATGTTTGTCGCGGGTGGATTTGAAGTCGTGAAAGAAAAACTATAGTCCGCTGCCATCTGGTCGGGCGGGTCATTCGCGTCTGTATCGGTGATTTGACTGGCGGTCACCGTGACTGTGCAAGTTGTGCTGTAAGGAAGATTTGCGTTCGGATTTAACGTAAATGAACTGTTGGGTGAAGCACTCTGAACAAATGACTGCGGGGAACCTGTCGGGCACTGAACACTAAAAGCACTGGCAGTCGCAGTCACACTCTCACTGAAATTGATGACAATGTTATTTTCGGGTGCGACATTGGTCGCTCCGTTTGCAGGCGTCGTACTGATGACCGTAGGCGCGGTATCGGTTGGACTTGCTGTGGTGAACGAGAAAACAAAATTAGATGCCATATTATCGGGCGGGTCGTTCGTGTCCGTATCTGTGATCTGATTGGCGGTAACCGTTACTGTACACACGGTGTTGAAAGGAAGCGGTGAAGTCGGAGTTAGCGTGAATGAACTGCTGGGGGAGGCGGTCTGGGTGAATGTTTGGGGTGAGCCAGTCGGGCATTGAATACTAAAGGCGCTGGCGGTTGCGCTCACACTCTCGCTAAAGTTTATGGCAACGGTGGAGTTAACTGGGACATTGGTCGCCCCGTTTGCAGGCGTAGTACTGTTGACCGTGGGCGCGCTATCGACTGCATTCGCCGTAACCGAAAGATCGTCTATCGCCAGAGCATGGTCATTATTAGGATGATCTATGTCCCTCCACCGAAGCCAGACTTCCTGGCCATTGCTGATGGATACCGGAATGGTAAAAGTCTTCGCGACGCGGTTAGCCGCCGCGTTACCGTCAAGCGTAGCAGGAGTGACCGTTCCAAACGTCGGACTGGTGAAATCCAGGTTATCCTCATCAATCCAGCTGGTGGTCGGATTATTCGCGCCGGTAATTACCCCGGCATTCGCGACTTGATACTGAAAATCGACGGTCTGCGCAACCGATAGTGCGGCGGTGCTCGATCCACCATTGCGCCACTGCTCACCGGTGTAGCTAACGTTCAGAGAGGTAATAGCCCCGCCTGTGTTGTTAATAAACCTAACAGCCCAATAGACGGTGCCGGTGCCGCTTGAGCCAACCGAACCCAGTGCTCGATCAGTAACCGGGTTTGTCCCGGCTACACCAAGGCTATAAAGGGCCCCCGCGTTAGATGACCCTGTGCCAGCGTTGTAGGTTGTGCGGGTCGAGTACCACCCTGGAATAGTCGTGTTGTCAGTCCACGCGATGCCGGTTCCGGCTTGCGCGAGCGTGTCGAAGTTCTCTGTCAGCGGTGAGCCAAGGGTCGTAATACTTCCGCCGTTTGTTAGCGCAGATGATGTCGGAATCAGGGACGCGATCCCGATGCCCAGCAAAACGATTGAGACCGCTATCAGTGCGGTATATCGCGAAACAAAACGCGGACCTGCGGGTTTGGGGGTGGATTTAGACATAAAAGTTCCTCTCATTGCGCTGGACTGACAGGGCGTAGTTTTGTGGTGAGCAATTCGGCCGGAGGCAACACCGTCTGGAATTAGCTCGGAAGCAAGATTCTTGCACTTGCCAAATAGGTCTCCCAAAGGAAGATGGCGAGTCTAGTGAAAAAGATTGCGCAGGTCAAATGAAAACGAGGTTAATTAGCCCTTTTTTTGCAAGCCTCGGAGTTAGGGCTTTGCCGCATTTGTCGGAGGGCGTGCCTCGAAGATTGAAAACTCGTCCGCCATTCTGCTCGCACGCCTCCCTGATAAACTTGCGGCTCTGCTCCCGCCCCGGCTGACAAACCTCTGAAGCAAAGGGCATAATGGCCATCCAGCTGACTTCAGGAGCCCTGACTAGTGATCATCTCTTCAATCGAACTGCGCGAAATCCGCCTGCCTCTGATCCATTTTTTCGAGACCAGCTTTGGCCGGACTACTGAGCGGCGCATTATCCTGGCCTGTGTGCGCGATGCTGACGGCGCCGAAGGCTGGGGCGAATGCACGGCGGGTGAAGGACCCTTCTATTGTGAAGAGTGGACGGAAACCGCCTGGGCCACGCTGAAAGAGTTTCTGGCTCCAATGGTTGTTGGCAAGGCGATTCAAGACGCGGCCGGCGTCAACGATTTGATGAAAAGCATTCGCGGTCATCGCATGGCCAAGGCCGCGATTGAAACTGCGTGCTGGGATTTGGAGGCTAAACTCGCGGGCCTTCCTTTGTGGAAACATCTCGGAGGCGTTCACAAAGAAATACCCTGTGGCGTATCGATTGGCATTCAGGATTCGCCCGAGCAATTGATTGAGAAGATCGAAAGGGAACTAGCCGATGGTTACCAGCGCATCAAGATCAAGATCAAGCCCGGCTGGGACCTGGACATAGTCCGAAGCGTACGCAAAACGTTTCCCGAGATTCGCTTGATGGGCGACGCCAATTCCGCTTACACGCTCGCTGATGTGCAGCTTTTCAAAGCGCTCGATGAATACAATCTGATGATGATCGAGCAACCACTGTCGCATGATGACATGTTCGATCATGCCGACTTGCAAAAACGGATCAAGACACCAGTCTGTCTGGATGAATCAGTGCACACAACTGAGGACGCAAAGCACGCGATCGAACTGGGCGCGTGCCGCATCATCAACGTCAAACTCGGGCGTGTAGGCGGGCACGCCGAAGCGAAACGAGTTGAGGGTGTTTGCCGAGAGCATGGAATCCCTGTCTGGTGCGGCGGCATGCTGGAATCCGGAATCGGGCGCGCGCATAACATTGCGATGGCTACTTTGCCGGGATTCACTTTGCCGGGCGATGTTTCAGCCAGCGCGCGTTACTGGAATGAAGACATCATCGAACCACCGGTGAGGGTTAGCGCGAGCGGAACGATTAAGCCTCCTGACAAACCCGGGATCGGATTTGAAGTTAATCGTGCCCGCATTGATCGTTTGACCGTGCGACACGAGATCATAAAAGCGTGACGAGAATATGAGTGGATTGAGCCGAGAAAACCTGGCCGCTTTGCGCGACCATTTTGTGGCGCGCCAGCACGAGTTGCTGGCGCTGACCTGTGCCTTAGTCGAAACCGAATCGCCTTCGGGTGATAAGGACGGCAGTGGCGCCGTGGTGTCTCTTTTGGCCAGTGCAGCTGGCAGCATTAGCGCCGTCAATTCGGTTGAGCGAATCACCAGCGAAGACTTTGGAGAGCACGTTCGCATTCGCGCCTTTGCCGGCATCGAACGTCCTCCCATCGTGCTCCTTGGTCACACCGATACAGTCCATCCACGCGGCGCGACTAAAGAGCGGCCATGGCGCGCCGAAGGAAATCGAATTTTTGGCCCCGGGATCTTTGACATGAAAGCCAACCTGGCGCTCGCCCTCGAAACGTTGCGCGCCTGCGAGGCAACTGCCGTCTGCCCGCAATCACCAGTAACCATTCTATTAACTTGTGATGAAGAGAGTGGCAGTCCGAGTGGCCGTCCATTGGTTGAAGCTGAAGCGAAGAATGCCCGGGCGGTGCTGGTGCTCGAGCCGCCTGCCGGCGGAGGCCGGGTTAAGACCGCCCGAAAGGGGACCGGGATGTTCACCATTGAAGTTATGGGCCGCGCCGCACATGCCGGCCTTGATCCGGAAAAAGGGGTCAGCGCCGTGCTCGAACTCGCGCGTCAAACGATACGGCTGCACAACTTAAACGATCCGGCTACCGGAACCACAATCATGGTAACAGTGGCTCACGGTGGCACACACTCCAACGTCGTTCCCGACGAAGCGCGGGCTGAAATCGATGTGCGGTTCGGTTCGGCCGCAGAAGCCAAGAGAATTGAAAACGCCATCATGAATTTGGAGCACTTTGACGAGCGCGCGAAGCTAATCATTGGCGGAGGCATCAATCGCCCGCCGCTCGAACGCACGGCCGAGGTAGCTGCACTTTATGAGAGAGCTCGTGGACTGGCCTCTTTGCTTGATTTTGATCTGGGAGAAGCGAGTGTTGGCGGGGCATCAGACGGAAATTTTGTGGGCGCGATGGGTGTACCGGTGCTCGACGGACTGGGCATTGAAGGCGATGGCGCCCATGCCGCACATGAACACATCATCGTTGATCGGATTGCGCGCCAGGGGGCGCTCCTGGCGGGGCTGATCGCGAGCTTGTAATTGAGGTCAGAACCGCCTGCGGTAGCGGGCGGTTGGCCTCTGATAATAGTTAATCGTCGCTCAGCAGGATCAACCGCCCGCTACCGCAGGCGGTTGGCCTCTGATAATAGTTAATCGTCGCTCAGCAGGATCAACCGCCCGCTACCGCAGGCGGTTGGCCTCTGATAATAGTTAATCGTCGCTCGGCAGGATCAACCGCCCGCTACCGCAGGCGGTTGGCCTCTGATAATAATTAGTCGTCGCTCAGCAGGATCAACCGCCCGCTACCGCAGGCGGTTCTGACTTCGTAGTTCATGAAAATCGCTACCTGGAACGTCAACTCGATCCTCGCCCGTTTGCCTCATGTTACTCGCTGGCTCGAAGCGGCGCAGCCCGACATTCTCTGCATACAGGAAAGCAAATGCGCCGACGAAAAATTCCCGCTGCTTGAGTTCAAAGCAATTGGTTACGAATGCGTCATCTTTGGCCAGCAGAGTTATAACGGCGTAGCGATTCTCTCACGTGGAAGCTGCGGCACAGTGACTCGCGGCTATCCCGAAGACGACGCCTCAAGCCACGCGCGCCTCGTTGCCACTGACATTGCCGGCATTAGCATCGTCAATGTCTACATTCCCAACGGGCAGATGGTTGGCTCGGAAAAATATCAGTTCAAATTAGGTTGGATAAAGCGCCTGCGCGAGTTTCTCGATCAGAACTACGATCCGGCGACGCCAGTCTTACTCTGTGGCGACTTCAACGTTGCGCCGGAAGAGCGTGACGTTCATGACCCGCGTCTCTGGCAGAACCGGATCCTCTTCAGCGAGCCTGAGCGGGCCGCCCTGCAGCATGTCAAAGACTGGGGATTTACGGACACGTTTCGTTTACATACTGAGGAAAGCGGGCACTATTCCTGGTGGGACTATCGCGCGGGAGGATTTCGGCGCAATCTTGGGCTGCGCATCGATCACGTGTGGGTTTCAGCGCCGCTGGCTGCGCGCAGCCGGGCTACTTGGATAGACAAAGAACCGCGCGGCTGGGAGCGTCCTTCGGATCACGCGCCGGTGGTGGCGGAGTTTGAGTGACGAGTTATTCGCTGAAACTAAGGTAAGAGTGAACACGCCGGGGGCGCGACTGAAAAAGGCGCTGTCGATACTTTCAGCCGCGCACCCGATATTGACAGGCAGGGAAGGTCAGCCCTTAAGGAGCGGCGGGCGTTCCGAACGAGAAGCTGAATCCGTTCACCAAACCCAGAACGATGCAGACGACCACAATCAACGTCCAGATGATCATGATGTTCTTGATGTTGAGTTTCGTGGCATTCATCCAGCCCCAGACGAAAGTCCAGATGCTGCACGTAACGATGCCAATGATGCCGTGAACCACACCCGCATTTTGGAACTGCTTAATCAGTACGATGATGAAACAGATTAGACAGGCCACCTCGACCACCAATGCCAGGATTCCAAGCATTTCTTTTTTAGCCTCCGAGACTTGGGTCTAAAAAGATAAAGCCGTCCAACCTGCAGACGATTATGAATTGTATGTTGGAGTCAGGGCACAATAGACCGGCGCAAGAAACTTTGTCAACAGTCAAATCGGTTGGAGTTTCCGTGACGTGTTTTAGTTCGAAGTCAGTTCCGCAGTCTTCTCAGTAATATCCTTCTGTGCCCACTCGTTGTCGCGCGCGGCTTCGCCGGCCTTGTGGCGCTTTGCTTCTTTCATGCGGCTGACAAGATCCATGTGCGTGGAAAAGTACGGCAGACTCTTGCCGATAATTTCCTGGACTGAACTAAAGCCTTTGTCGGTCATGAATTTCGCCAGGCCTTCCTGAAGTTCGTCCACCATCTTAACGCCCTGAAGCATTACGCCGGTACAAATCTGGACCGTCGAGGCTCCCAGCAGCATGAACTCAATCGCGTCATGGGCAGTTTCGATTCCACCGATCCCACTGATCGAGATTTCTTTCGGCAGGGACAGAGCCAACTGGCTAACCATGCGCAAAGCGATTGGCTTTACCGCCTGGGCAGAATAACCTCCGGGAACCGAGTGGCCTTCGACAGTGGGCATGGGGCGCAACGTGTCCAGGTTGACGCCAATGACCGAAAGGATCGTGTTGATAGCCGAGATACCATTCGCCCCGCCACGCACCGCCGCTTGCGCCGGCTCTTTGATGTTGGTGATGTTGGGCGTCATCTTGGCCCAGACCGGAATCTTCGCTACTTCAGTTACCCATCCGGTCACTTCTGCGGTCAAGTCTGGATGCTCGCCCATCTCTGAACCCATCTTGCGTTCAGTCATTCCGTGCGGACAGGAAAAATTAAGCTCGAACGCGTCGACGCCGGTGTCCTGGACAATGCGAGTCAGTTCCTGCCAACGCCCCTTGTCGTACTCTTCCATGATCGAAGCGACAAGAACATGGTTGGGGTAGTCTTTTTTGACCTGGCGAAATTCTTCGAGCCAGGTTTCGATGGGACGATCCGAGATCAATTCGATGTTCTGGAAGCCGATCACCTCGCCATTGCTCCGCGAGCGCAGTTTGCCGTAACGCGGCACGACATTGACGACTTTACTCGACTCAAGACTGACAGTCTTCGCGACCGCGCCGCCCCAGCCTGCATCGAATGACTTTGCAATCACGCGCGCGTTCGTTCCCGGAGGGCCAGAGCCGAGCAGGAAGGGGTTGGGGAACTTGATACCGTTAACTGTGATTGAAAGATCCATGATTTACTCCTAAGAAAGTCTCAAGTCTCAGAGTCTCAAGTCTCAAAGCTCTGAGCCTAGCTTGTAGCCACTTTGTATTTCTTTCCGGTTAACTGAGATTGGCGAAGGTACTTGATCAATCCAGAGATAACCCGACTAGACTTGGCAGTTAACTCATAGATACGATTCGTGAGCGCGCGAGCCATCTTCCAGGCTTCGATATCTTCGAATCTTTGGATACTAGCCATAACGTCACTTGAGACTTTGAGACTTGAGACCTGAGACTCTTAAAGTTCGTCCTCAATCGGCAACCAATTGCCCGTAGCTATCGGGCCGGCGGTCACGGAAAAATTGCCAGGTGTTGCGCACTTCACGAATCATATCCAGATTCAGGTCGGCGACCACCAGCGCGTCTTCGTCGCGCGGTGCCTGGGCGATGATTTGCCCACGCGGATCGCAAAAGTAACTCTGGCCATAGAACTCGCCAATGTCCCAGGGCTGTTCGTGCCCGACGCGATTGATGGCGCCCACGAAATATCCGTTGGCGACGGCGTGCGCGGGTTGTTCCAGCTTCCACAGATACTCCGATAGGCCGGCGACTGTCGCTGAAGGGTTGAAAACAATTTCGGCGCCGTTCAGGCCCAACGCACGCGCGCCTTCGGGAAAGTGCCGGTCATAACAGATGTAGACGCCAACGCGCGCATAGGCCGTGTCGAACGCAGGATAGCCCATGTTGCCGGGACGGAAATAAAACTTTTCCCAGAAGCCGGGATTGACGTGCGGAATGTGGTTCTTCCGATATTTTCCGAGATACTTCCCATCGGCATCAATTACGGCCGCCGTGTTGTAGTAGATGCCGGCGATCTCTTCTTCATAAATCGGGACGATGATCACCATGTTGTGCTTCTTTGCCAACTCCTGCATCAATTTGGTGGTTGGCCCGTCGGGAATTTTCTCGACCGCTTCGTACCAACGCGTCTGTTGCTCAGCGCAGAAATAAGGAGTGGTAAAGACTTCCTGCATACAGAGAATCTGTACGCCTTGTTTTGCGGCGTCAGCGATCATACGGACGTGCTTTTCGACGTTGCCGCGTATGATCTCTTCAATGGGCGCGTCGGTCGGCCCGACGGTTTTCGCTTGAATCAAACCGCATTTAACTGTTCGTGCCATATATGCTCCTGCGTTTCAGCTTTTGAGTTCAGGTTGCCCGCGGCGAATCGACGGATGTTCGCGGCGGGATCAACAGCATCAGAATCAAATGGGTCAGAGCGGCGGCGCCAAAACCCACAAACCACGCGAAATCGTAGAGTATTCCCAGAATCCGAAACCGCACACCAAACCAGGAAAGAACCGGACCAATCCAGGCGATGGCGCAGCCGATGAGAGTAGCAACCACGGCCCGCCAGTTCCAGCCCCCATCGTACCTGTAGGTTCCGGTGGTGCGGTAGAGATCGCCCAGAACCAGCCGCTGGCTTCTCACGAGCCAATAGTCAGCAATTAGAACACCGGCGATCGATCCCAGTCCACCCGAGTAGCCTACCAGCCACTTAAAAATATAGCCCGAGGGGTCGTCGAGCAACTTCCAGGGCATCATCAGAATACCGAAAATGCCAGTGATCAATCCTCCGGTGCGAAAAGAAATCCACTTCGGGAACGCGTTGGCAAAATCGTTTGCCGGGGAAACCACGTTGGCCGCAATGTTGACGGCGAGCGTGGCAACCACAACCGTGAACATCGAAATCGCGACGACAGCGACGCTATTGAACTGTCCGACAAGTTTCATCGGGTCCCACAGTTCGTCAGCTTTCATGTGCGGGTAAATAATTACCGCCGCGGAGGTAATCATGACCCCCATGGCCGCGAACAGAGTCATGGTCGTCGGCAGGGCCACGATCTGACCCACAGCTTGTTCACGCTGGCTGCGGCCGAACCGGGTAAAGTCCGGCATGTTCAGTGAGAGTGTCGCCCAGAACCCGATCATTCCGGTCAAAGAAGGAATGAAGATCGGCAGAAATTCCCAAAGGCTGTGAAACTTGCTCTTCTGTGTGAGCAGGTAGCCGAGCCCATTTGCTTTCCAGATTGCCCAACCCAGCAAGAGCGCAGTCATGATCAGGACGAAAGGCGCAGCCCAGTTCTCAACCATCCTGAGCAAATCCATCCCACGATAGATAATGAAAATGTTCAGTCCCCAAAAGAACAGGAACGAAATCCACTGGCCGAGGGAGTGACCGGCCACCTGTCCGCCGAACAATGATGCCCATCCCGGAATTCGGCTCAAAAGGATGTTGAGAGCCTCGCCGCCAATCCATGCCTGAATCCCGAACCAACCGCAGGCCACAATTGCGCGCATCAACGCGGGAAGATTGGATCCGTAGGTTCCGTAGGCCGCACGCGCAAAAACCGGGAAGGGAATTCCATACTTGGTGCCGGGATGAGAGTTGAGCAGAATCGGAATCAGCACGATCGTGTTGCCAAGCAGGATGGTAATCAGCGCCTGCCACCAGTTCATCCCCGCGCTGATCAATCCCGACGAAAGCATGTAGGTCGGGATGCAGTGCGCCATGCTGATCCAGAGCGCGGCATAGTTGTAGGTGGTCCAATTGCGGTCCGAGACTTTTACCGGCGCCAGGTCGCTATTAAAGAGCGGACTGCGGCTGATCTCTGCGAACGCCTCAGGCTGGAGCTCTACGCGGCCGTCGGGATATTGAATTGTTTCGTTGCGAGTGTTCGACATGATCAGCGCCTAAGGAATCCGGCTACCAGAACAGAAATCCCAATTACAAGAAGAATCAGTCCCCAATACTCGACCTTTATGAACATCAAATCGTGATTGGGCTTAATTGTCACTTCGTTTCCCGCTTTGTCCCTCACAATTCTCGGCGGCTGGCCGTTTAGATATCTGCCGAGGAACCAGGACGCGGCGGCCGCAATCCATAACGAGGATGCCTGGGCCCAAGTGTGACGGGCGAAATAGTTCGTTTCGTTGAAGTACCAGCTGGTCGCGATATTCGTAAGCAGTGCCGAGGCGATTCCCAATATTATGACCACCGCACCGGCGCCTCTCCAGATTAGCATCGCGACTCAATTCCAACGGGGTGATCGAACTTCAAATCATCTTCATAGCAGACGAAAACTCACCGTCACCTGCGCGGTGACGGAAATCGATCCGGGCGCGATGGCGCTCTCAGATTCAGACGTGCCTCCGACGAAGGTGTCCAACCTGTTCTGCGAAACGTTGGCGGTGGATGGAACCACTCCGCTCTCAGTAATCGAATACGCCGGTCCGATTGATTGTCCAATCTCGCGGGCCAGCAAGTTTGCTTTCTCCTGCGCAGCCTTGATTGCCATCGCGCGGGCCTGGTCCTTATGCTGCCGAATCTTCGAATCACGGAATTCAAGGTTGCTAAGTCTGGTTACACCGGCCTTCAGCACATCGAAAAGCAAACTATCGAACCGCGAAATGTCGCGGAGTATCACGGCGATCGTTTTTGATACCTGGTAGCCTACAAACTCTCGTTTGACGGTGCGTCGTTGCTCATAGTCGAGATCGTCGGTGTTGTACTTAGGCTGGATACTGATCTGGCTGGTTTGCACGTCCTCGGGTTTGACGTTGTTCTTCCTGGCAATTGACAACACGGCCTTCACGCTTTCGTCGGCTCGTGTCCTGGCGGCAAGAATGTCCTTATCAACGGCCTCGACCCCCAGTGTAAAGACGACTTCATCAGGGGGAACTCGTACCTCGGCCTGGCCGGACACGGTAATCAACGGCGGAAGGATCGAGCTTTGGGCGGCGGCTGGAGCTGTGATGGCCAGGACCATCGCACATAGAAACAGCAGTCTCTTCATCGCGTTAACTCCTTCTGTGCAGCAGGTGTCGTTATCTGCGCTGAGATTCGTTGATGAACTTACCGACATCCGCTCGCAACCGAGCCAGTTGTTTCTCGTCAATGTACATCATGTGTCCGGCCTCGTAATAACCGGTCGAGATGTTCCGGAGCAGCATCGGGTCAAGACTGATGTGATGCAGGGTGTACTCGGCTGCGTAATACGGTGTGGCCATGTCGTAGTAACCCATCGCCACGAAAATCTTCAGGTAAGGATTCTTCGCGAGCGCGTTGCGCAGCGCCACACTGGTGTCCACGTAGTTATTGTTGGTGCCCCAGTTCCAGGGTGAAGTAATGCCGCCGCCGAGAATGTAGTATTCAAGATCAGACTTGTAGCCGAGCTCGGTGCGCACATAGTTGTTAAAGGTTGAGGTATAGGGCGGACGGATCGCCGCTTCGCTCGCGTCAAAATCGGGACTGTCGGTTGAGAAGCTGGCGTCGAACCCCTTAAAGCGAGCGTCGAGCCGGCCAATCGATCGTCTTTCGCTTCGCAGTAATTCCTTGCGAAACAGATTTAGCGAGACACGCAGGTTGGCGTTGTCGATGAAACGCCCGTCCAGTCCCGTGTAACGCGACAATTTGGCGACCACATCCTGCCGCTCCTGCGCACTCAGACGATCGCCTTTTTCAAGTGCCAGCGCGTAATCACCCGAAGCGAAACGCTCGGCCTCGGCCGCTACGTCCTGCACTGACTTTGATTGCAGATCGGCCGGCAGCTTTTTGTGATACCAGGCGGTCGCAGCATAGGAAGGCAGAAAAAGTTCGTACGGCAGATCGTTACCCGCGGCAAAGTTAGTGGTTTCGAAATTCATGATGGTTGAGATCAGCATGATGCCGTTAAAGGCGATGCCGCGATCAACCAGGTATCCGGATAATGCCGAAGCGCGGGTCGTGCCATAACTCTCGCCGGCCAGGAACAGCGGCGAGGTCCAGCGTTCGTAACGCGTCAGGTACATTCTGATGAACTCGCCGACGGATTCAATATCGCCGTTCAAACCAAAAAACTTTGCCGCCAGATCCGGTCGGACCGCGCGGCTATAGCCGGTCCCCACAGGATCGATGAAGACCAAATCGCTTTGATTCAGCCACGTTTGCTCGTTGTCGACCAATTCAAACGGCGGTGCGGGCATGGTGCCATCCGCGTTCATCCGCACTCGCTTTGGACCAATGGCGCCGAGGTGCAGCCATACCGACGCTGAACCGGGACCGCCATTAAAAGAAAAAGTTAGGGGACGTCGGCCCCGATTGCCTGCGTCATCCAGCGTGTAGGCCATGAAAAAAATGCGCGCCTCGGTTTCACCCTCGCGGTTCTTGATCGGCATCATGCCGGTCGTGACGGTGTAATGCAGGGCTCGTCCACCGGCCCTGATTTCATGTCGGGTGACAACCGGGGGGTCTTCCGCTGGAGGCGCAGCCTGATCCTGAGGTCTCCTCGTTTGCGGCGACTGGGCGGATGGAGAACCCGCGGGCGACGGCATGGCCTGCGGCGTCGGGGTAGGTTGTTGAGCGGCAGGTTGTCGGCGTCCCTGACCCTGTGGCTCTTGTCCGAAAGACAGAAGTGCAAAGCAAAGAGCGATAGTGGCAAGCATCGGTGATTACCCTTTCAGCAGGGCTGGTTTAGAAGGCAACAGCAAGGCCGTCATAGTAAGACAAACGATGTGAGGCGACAAGTTATTTGGAGAAAGAGGCGCGGGGCACTAGCCCGACCGTCAGGGAGGGCTCAAGAGGTTCGCGGCTGTGCTGATTGCGAACTGGAGCTCTGCCATTTGAGTCTTTTTGGTTGGGTGAAGTTCAACTGAGCCCTCCCTGACGGTCGGGCTAGTGCCCCGTCCAGGGCGCAGTTCGGCTATTTCGTAACTGGAACCAATCTCGGCCGGCCACCTTTGATGCGGCGATATGTTCCGGTCGCCATTACGTTCCGCCCAAACCCACAATCCGCGTCGGTGCCTTCCTGAGTAACTTCCACGTGATTACTAAGGAACGTCAGTGTGATCTTGCACTTGGGGGCCTCACCGGGAGTGAAGGTGGCGACGTTGCCTTCGAGCGTCGCCTCGCCGGTGGCCCGACCGAGATTCGGGTAACCCCAACGGGTCATCCACTCACCGTTGAATTGTACCTTTAGCTTATCGCGGCCCAAAAGCAAAACTCGAAAACTGTTTCGCCCATAGCGATAGAGGCCGTTCACTTGCGTGGCTGAGAGATTGGGGCGAACTGATTGTGGGACTATCGGATTCCTCGCAGCGGAACCGTGGACGTCTGTAGTGAGGTCAAACGCGGCGAGCAAGAGCAGTAGAATGAAAACTTTCATCGGGGCCGCGGATTAGTAGGTTTCTATATCGGTGATTCGAACTTTGGCTTGCCGCCTCGGATCTTCCGATACGTTCCCGTCGCATTAACGTTGTGACCAAAGCCGCATTCGAAATCGGAACCTTCCTGCGTTACTTTCAGCTTGCCGGGAAGAAACACGATAGTGATTGTGCACTGTTCAAAGTCAGGCAGCTTGAACGTGGCCACGTTGCCGTCGATAGTGGCTTCGCCCATCGCATAACCCACGTTGATGCTTTTCGCGATGTTCGTGTAGGCGCCATCGAACTGCACCTGCAACTTGTTATGCCCGAGGGCAAGTATGCGGAACTCACTCTTGTAGAATCGGTAGACGCCGTTTGCCTGAGCGGCCGTGACGATTTGTTTGGCCGGAGGTTTTGGCGGAGTTGGCGGCTTCGGGTCTTGCGCCCAAGTAGATAAGCCCGAGACCGCGACGCAGAGGAACAGCAAGCATATTCTCTTCATCAGTCTCACCCTCAAGCGATTATCGACTACGCCAAAAATACCTTAGAAGAATGCCGAAGAAAAGCTTGGAGCACCAGAGTAATGTCTTGGTTGGCTTTCGTGAGTAATGAGGTCAGTACCGGGAGCGATAGCGACCGGGTCTCAACCCACGCACCGGTCGAGATCTGCAAGACTGTAAACCGGTCGCTACCGCTCCCGGTACTGACTCCATCCTCGTCAGAAGCAGTCCGAGTGTCCATCTAACCCGCATTGAAACATGTAGGGAAACTGTGCCCGAGTCAGTTTCTCAGTCGCGTCCCAAACTCTGGTTTGTTTGTACTTCTCAACCGTCCATCCCAATTGCCGTTTGCTGCGCCAGGCAGATTGAAGCGCGGCCTCCTCACCTTCACCAAACAAGTGACGAGCCTCGTGAAGCAAAACGGCGGCGCGTTCGGTGTCATCAACGGGAACTTCAAAGAATTCCGGGTAGAGCGTGATAACTTCAAAAGGAAAATTTGTGGCTGCGTACGCGTCGCGATGACCGACGTAGCGGTTCCACCAGCTATCGGTGCTGCGAAAGCTGACGAGCCGCTTGAGAACGAACGCCTCACGACTGAAACCCTGCTGTTCGAGCAAGGCGATCGCCGTTTGAACTTTGGCGCGCTGCTGGGGTTGAAGCCCTTCGGAACTCATTAGCAGAGAGGTATACCAGATCGCTAACACGACCAGCGTAGCTCCCAATACCCAGATTACTCTTTTAAGGAAACCTCGCTTCTTTGGTTTGGAGGTGGCGGGTTCCGCAGCTGTTTGAAAAGATCTTTCATCAACCACCAGCAATGTTCCGCAACGCCGGCATGAATCATCTGCACTCGCGTTGACCAGTCCGCAGTTAGCACACTTTCGTCGTGATGAAAGGGAGGCTGGAGAAGGGTCCTGACTCATGTGGTGAAATTGCCCGGGGCCGGAAAGAAAACTTGATCTATAAAATCGGCAGTCTACACGGCCACGCATTCGCCGCGCTTCAGAAACTGTCCGTTTCCGGACTTGCCTTTGAACTCGCCGTTTTCAATTACCACCTTGCCGCGGGACAGTACCGTTTCCACGACACCTTTGATGGTCTTGCCTTCATAGGCGCTGTAATCAACGTTCATGTGATGCGTTTTGACGCTGATCGTCTGGTCCCTGGTCTCATCAAAGATGACGATGTCGGCGTCTGAGCCAACGGCGATGGTTCCTTTCTTCGGAAACAGCCCGAACATTTTCGCGGCCGCGGTCGAAGTCAGCTCGACAAAGCGATTGAGCGAAATGCGGTTCTCAACTACGCCGGTATAGATAAGCGAGACGCGATGCTCGACGCCGGGCGCGCCGTTGGGAATCTTGGTGAAGTCGTCCTTACCGAGTTCCTTCTGTTCTTTCATGCAGAACGGACAATGGTCGGTTGAGATGACTTGCAGGTCATCCATTCTCAAACCTTTCCACAACTCAGCTTGATTAGCTTTCTCGCGCAGTGGTGGCGTCATCACGTACTTGGCGCCGTTAAAGTCTTCGCCATAGTCGTCGATCGAGAGGAAGAGATATTGCGGACAGGTCTCAGCGAACGCGGGAATGCCACGATCGCGCGCCTGGCGGACCTGGTTGAGCGCGTCGGCGCAGGAGAGGTGGACAATGTAGACCGGCGACTCAGCCATCTCGGCGATCGCAATTGCGCGATGCACGCCTTCGGCTTCGGCGACGGTCGGACGAGTTAGCGCATGATACTTCGGCGCGGTGTGACCTTTGGCCAACGCGTGCTTGATGATCTCGTTGATGACGATGCCGTTTTCGGCGTGCATGCAAATCAGCCCGCCGCGCTGGCCCGCCGCCAACATCGCCCGAAAGATGGTCGCGTCATCAACCAGAAACACACCCGGGTAAGCCATGAACATTTTGAAGCTGGTCACGCCTTCGTCCATGACCGTGTACATCTCTTCGATCTGGCGATCTTCGAGTTCGGTTGTGATCAAGTGAAAGCCATAGTCGATCGCGCACTTGCCTTCGGCCTTCTTATGCCAGTTATCGACACCCTGGAGTAGTGATTCGCCTTTGTATTGCACGGCAAAGTCGATAATCGTGGTAGTGCCGCCGTGGGCCGCGGCAATTGTGCCGGTACGAAAATCGTCAGCGGCAGTCGTGCCGCCGAAGGGCAACTCCATATGCGTGTGGGGATCGATCCCGCCGGGAATGACCAGTTTGCCTTTGGCGTCGATCGTGACGTCGGCTTCCATCTCGAGTTTGGCGCCGATGACGGAAATGGTCTCTCCCTCGATCAGAATGTCCGCCGTGTAGTTGTCGGTGGCGGTGATGATGTGACCGTTTTTGATTAGAGTTTTCATAGTGGGTCTTCTTGGTGCAGCTCGTCTGTTTTCGCTCCAATAGGGAGCAAGCTGTTTACAGCACCGCGTTGCGGCTTTGCCGCCTGATGTGCGGAAAGCCTCCGGCTTTTCGGACGCGCCCGCGTATCTTGCGTCGCTCCGCCAGGAGCGAAATGTTTATAGCACCGAGTCCCCTTAAGTCAAACAAGCTCCTTTAGGAGCGAAATGTTAATTGACTAAACATTGCGCTCCTAACGGAGCTAAAGGTAAAGGTGGTTTGTCGCTCTCTATAAACATTGCGCCCCTAGCGGGGCGCGGAACCATGGAAACCGCCGACGATTGACCAACCGAAACGAGAAGCGACTCATTCAATGAATTTGAAGACGTACTTGTCCTCGAACGCGATATCAAACTTTCTTAGCAGTGTTAGATATTCTTCTTCAAAAGAACGTCGCCGATGATGCTTCTCCTGGTTCTGAATGTAGCGAATGATCGTATCTAACTGTGAGTGCCCGTAGGAGAATGCGCCATAGCCTTCCTGCCAACTGAATCTTCCTCGAACCCACTTGTTCTTGTTAATGAAGTTGGTAGAGTCGGCCTTGATCTCTTGAACAAGATCGGCCAGAGCCATCGCCGGTCTTAGCCCAATCAAAATATGCACGTGATCGGACATGCCATTGATTGAGATCAATTTCTGTCCCTGGTTTTTGACGATACCGGTGATGTATTTGTAGAGGTCTTCTTTGAAATCCGATTTGATTAGCGAGAGGCGGCCCTCAACTGCAAATACAGTCTGAATGTAGATCTGGGAGAAGGTATTTGCCACGAGTTTTCACGCGCTATGAGAGGTGAAAAAGCCGGCGTGCTATAAACAACATCTCGCCCCTTACGGGGCGAGGAAGATCATGGAAGTCGTCGTTTCTATAAACATCTCGTCCCTACGGGACGAAACCCGTTCTCCTTCCGCACATCAGGCCGCGAAATCGCATATCAGGCGGCGCACTCGAATCATACGCCGCCTGTCAATCCCACCATCATTGCAACTCAGACGTCAAAATCGCGCCGCCTAAACTCGGCAGCGTCGCCACGATCTTGAGTACCTTATGAGACTCCTTCGCGACCCAGACCGTTTGTTTATCAGCGTCGTTGTCGGCTGCGACCAGCTCAACTTTGTAAGCGTCAAACGTTCCGGCAGGAACTGTAATGCTTTCGCTGCCGACCACCTTCAACTGCTTGATCTGCGGTTTCTGTTTTTGCACGTCAAAATTGCGGAAGGTCGTGCTGTAGTTTGCCGCCAAAGGCAATCGAGCCAAAACATCGAACGCGCCTCCGCCATCGGCAAACACGACTCCTCCTGCATCGACCGAAATCGGTTTCGCCTCGCCGTTCTGAGTCATGGTGCCGGTAACTTTGTTGTCTACAAAGTCCAGTTCGATCACCACCGGTCCCTGCGTGATCGAACGATGCTTCAACACCAGAGTACCTTTCTCAACCGTTGAAATGTCGATGATTTTCCCGAAAGGCGTGTCGGCAGTGTCCGTCACCACCCACGTGCCGCCCACTTCCTTAATCTCAGTGACCGTGGTCAGCGGAATAGTCTGTGGTCCCGCGGCGATTGTAGCTTTATATTTAAAGGTACCTGCGCTGAGGTCTCCGGCAGGTTTGGGCGCACCGGCCGCTGCTTCAACCTTTTTCGGCATCGTCACAGTCTTAACATCAACCGTAATTTCCTTTAGCCGGGTAGCGGCTTCCGGAGTCATGCCTTCCTGATAACGGCCGCTGAGAAACTTGGCAAAGAATCGCTCGGCGCTGGCGAACATGGCCATGTTGTTGACCGGTTTCGCGAACCCGTGACCTTCGTCCGGTGCGACGATGTATTCCACCGGGAAGCCACGATCACGCAAAGCGATCACGATCTGATCCGCCTCGCGCTTGGTTACGCGCGGATCGTTGGCGCCCTGGACCACCAGGAGCGGCGTCTTGATCTTGTTCGCCGAGTTGATCGGTGACTGGCGCTCGAGTTGTGCTTTGCCTTCAGGCGTGGTCGGGTCGCCCATGCGTTGATAGAAAAGCTGGCGTCCTGCTTCCCAATAGGGCGGAATGTTTTCGATTAGCGTGATCAGGCTCGACGGTCCCACATAATCAACCCCAGCCGCGAACAAGTCGGGAGTAAAGGTCACGGCCGCCAACGTCGCATAGCCGCCGTAGGATCCACCCATGATCCCGAGGCGTTTTGGATCGGCGATACCTTCGGCGACGAGATACTTCGCGCCCCAGGTGATGTCATCCTGCATCTTGTCGCCCCATTGTTTGTTGCCGGCGTCGATGAATTTCTTGCCATAGCCGGTTGAGCCGCGGAAGTTTGGTTGCAGCACCGCGTACCCACGATTGGCCCAGAACTGTGCAAACGTGTCGTAACCCCAGGAGTCGCGCGCCCACGGTCCGCCGTGCGGGAAGATGACTACAGGAAGATTCTTTGGTTCGACGCCCTTGGGCAGAGTTAGAAATGCCGGAATCTCCAGTCCATCCGACGATTTGTAGCGGACAGCCTTCATCGGCGCCAAATAATCGCGGTTAAGCTTTAACCGGACGCGATACTGAAGCGTCAGTTCTTTTGTATTGCGATTGAAGAGGTAACGCTCTCCGGGCTCAGTGTCACTGCCGGCCGTAATCAACCAGAGCCGCTCGTCCTTGGTTGAAGAGCCCAGACCAATCTCTTTGCCGGGCAATTTCTTTTGCAGCAGCTTGTAATCGGCTTCAAACGATTTGTCTTTCCAGTAGAGTCGTTGCCGATCGTCTTCATAAGTGGTCACTACCAGTTCGTCTGTAACCTCTGAGAACTCGGCGCCGCCAAGATCCACACGATTCAGGGGATCGGTCTCGACCAACTCTTCCTTGCCAGTGACCGGATCGAAGAGCTCCAGCCGCGTAAGGTCGATTCCCGCACCTTTGTTCGTGATGAAATAAACCCTCTTCCCGTCCTTGTGATATTGAATCGGACCGCAGGCTTCAAAGACGTTGCATGAATAAACTTTGGTGAAGCCCTTGTCGTCGACCCGCAAGATTTCGGTGTCGCCTTTGTCGGTAACGCGCGAAGCGAGGCGTAGTTGGTCCTTCCGATCAAAAGTCCAACTTACGATGCGTTCAGTATTCTGACGCACCAGCGTGCGTTCACCGGTTGAGATCTTAACCTTGTAAAGGTCGTGCCAGGATTTGTCGCGGTCATTCAGGCCGACATAGATCGCGTCAGGTTCGCTGCGCGGAACGGCGACGATCCCGGCGCGGACACCCTTGACGTCGGTCAGGTTGCGCGCCGCAGGCACGTCCTGTCCGGCAGCCGGCGCGTCCGCCGGGTTAACTGCGTAGACAAGATAGTTCTCATCACCGGCTTTATCCTGCACAAAGAGGATGTATTTCCCGTCTTCACTCCAGAAGAATGCCGGGATCGGACGCTCAGTGTCGGCGGTAACCGGCTTGGCGGAATCAAAGGGCGCTTCGGTGCGCTTGACCCAAACGTTGCGCGTTCCTTTGAACGGCTTGACGAAAGCGATGAATTTGCCGTCAGGCGAAATTTGCGCGCCGGAAAGTTCCGGATCGCCAAAGAATAATTCGCGGTCGATTATCGGCGGCAGACCTTTTGGCTGGGCCGAAGCCTGGCCGGCAAATATGGCAAACATCACCACCGCGCAAAGTAAGGCGGTGGCCCGAAGGAATCCGGTACGAACCGAAGAAGAAACTGTAGATCTCATAAGAACCTCTTTCGTTGTTAGATGGATATATTGACGCCCTTGATCTTACGCAAAGCCCGTAAGGTGAGTTTCGTAAGCGGGACGGATTGTCAGTTGCCGGTATGTTAAGAGCGAGTCTCTACGGTCCGAAGCGGAACGAGTTGAGAATAATCGGCAATTCGCCTTTTTCGCCGACATCTTCAGGGCCATGGACGTCGGAACCAGCCGAGCTGGCCAGCATGACCAGCGCCGCGCCTTTTCTTGAACCTTCGCTTGGCAGCAACACAACTCGGCCCCAGATGTCGCCCTCGCCTTCGGCGGTCTTCATGTGACTGCTAAAGCGGAACTCGTAACCTTCATAGGGACCAATTTTAACTTCGCCCTCTGAGACCTTCTTGTACTCGGGGAACCCCCGCGAAGATTGCTCGCTTAGTTGCTGCGCAAGTTGCGGCAACAGAGAGCTCGGCCCGGAAACCCAGCCGACCGCAAAGTTCTCGATGGTGTCACCACTTGCGCTTTTGTTCTCGACTTTAACGAAGTTTGAGCTGTCGGTGACTCGCTTCCACGAATTCGGGTAATCGAAAGAGAAGTCGACATAGTTGTCTGCCAGCTTACCCGAAAAACCGGAGCGTGAGTTTGCGTACCGCGTCGTATTGGGCGTGGAAGGCCGGTTGTTATTGTTGTTGTTGGTCGGAGTAGTGGCCAACGCCAGAAAGAGAAGGACTACAACTCCGGTGATTGAGAAAAGGTGGTTCTTAAGATGCTTCATTAAGGCTCCTATTGAGAGGCACTCTGCGTGAAGTAAGTACGAGGGCCGCCGCCGGCGCGATGAGACAGACGATTAGATCGACGCGATCGAAAGCTCCCGGCAACAGACCGGCGAGTTGGCCAAGTTCAGCGCCTGCCCCGAGCAATAGTCCCAACGATAGCCAAAACGCTTTTGCCGGCAACGATTTTGTGCCGCGCCACAGCAGGATCATCAGCGCCGTCAGCGCATAAACCCAAAGTCCGTCAGGCAAAGAATACAAGACCCAATGCGGCAGACCCTGGCCGGCAGCGGTTCCGGCGCGCAATGATTCAATCGAACGTTCCAGACCCAGCGCCCCAAACCACTTGAACATCAACAGATTTGGATCTCGCCAGCAGACATAAACAACGCCGCCGGCGAGCAGTGGCACAAGGATGTGAACTGTGAAAAAGAAGAGTTTACGTTTCACGGTCAGGTGGTTGCCGCGCTCGATTGCATACTTCGAGCGCGGCAATCGATGACTATTCGGCTAATCGTTTGCCGTCAACGTCAAGGTAGGCGATCGTGTATCCGTTTAGTTCTTTTAACTTCGGCTCGATTACCTTCCGGTCGCCAACAATCAGAATCGCCATCTTTGACGGGTCGAGATACTTATTCGCCACCCGGTTCACATCGGCGACAGTAACCGCGTTGACCTTAGCGATGTACTGGTTGAAGTAATTATCCGGCAAGCCGAACACCACCAGGTTGGACAATTGATTGGAGATTTGCCCGACCGTTTCAAATGCACCCGGATAACGCCGAATAATACTCTGCTTGTTGTATTCAAGCTCTTTCTGAGTTACCGGAATTGAGCCGCGAATGCCGTTGAGTTCTTTCATGAACTCCTGGACGGATTCGCTGGTAACCGCGGTCTGAACGTCGGCCGAGGCAGAGAACGGCCCGGCTCCCTTGCGGAAACTCCACCCGGATCGCGCGCCGTAGGTGTATCCCTTGTCTTCCCGGAGATTCATGTTTATGCGAGAGGTAAACTGTCCGCCTAACATGGAATTCATCACCAGGAGAGAAAAGTAATCGGGATTGCTGCGGTCTACGCCGATCTGACCAATAGTTACAACCGATTGTGCGGCGCCGGGCTTGTCCACGATGTAAATACCAGGTTGCTCAAAGCGCGGCGCGGGAGGAACCGTCGATGCGGTTACACTGCTCGCCTTCCAGTTTGCAAAAGCCTTCTCCAGCTTGGGCATCAACGTCTTCGCATCAGCTTCTCCGGCCACAATCAAGACTGAGTTGTTGGGCCGGTAGTAGCTGTCGTAGAACTTTTGCAGGTCGTCCCTGGTGAGCGCCTTAAGCGAATCTTCATCGCCAGCCAGAGGTCTGCCATATGGGTGATCCTTACCGTAAAGCAGTGAACTGTAAGCTACGTTGGCAATCGCGTTCGCATTGTTCTTGCGTTGCAGAAACGCCACGGCCGCCCGGCGACGCTGGACCTCAAACTCGGTTTCCGGAAACGTGGGATTGACCACGACGTCAGAGAAGACGTCCAGAGCCTTGTCCAGATTCTTAGTCAACGTCAGCAGGCTCACGTTTGAGGAATCCCAATCTGACCCGGTGCCGAGCTGCGCGCCGATTGATTGCATTTGCTTGGTAATGTCGGTTACGGAACGAGTCTTCGTACCGTCGTCCAGGAGATTGGCCGTCATGCTGGCGACGCCGGCCTTAGTGTCGGCGGTGCCTCCGGTCTTAACCACAAGATTGACCGAAACGATGGGAAGTTCATTCTGATGAACCAGCCAAACTTCGAGACCGTTTGAAAGTTTATTCTTCTCGATCTTCGGCAGAACAAACTTCGGATCCGGACCGGGCTTTGGCAATTTTGAAGCATCCGGCTCCTGCTTCTGTTTTGCGGCGGTCGACGTTGGAGTGTTGGCGGAGTTCTGCGCCACAGATTGAGTCGCCTTTGCCCGGCGAACGTAACTCATGACCAGTTTCTTGTCCGTCAGGTACGTTTGCGCGACCCTTTGAACGTCGGCTGGCGTAACCTTGCGAAACTCATTCAAACTCTGCTGGAAATAGTCAGGACGGCCGCGCATGGTGAAATAGTTATTCATCTGGTCGGCCCGTCCGAAAACGGTTTGTAAGGCGTAAACGGCTTGAGATTCGATCTGGTTCAAGGCCCGCTCCATCTCTTCAGCCGTCGGCGGTTCCTTCTTGATTCGCTCAATTTCAGCGAGGATTTCTTTCTCGATTTCATCCAGCGATTTTCCCGGACGGGCGGATGAGGTGACCTGAAATGCTCCCGCGATTTCGCGCGACTGTTGAAATGCTCCCACATCCTGAGCCAGTTGTTTGCCATAAATCAGATTGCTTTGCAGCCGCGAGTTTCGCCCTGAAGACAGCACCGAACCCAGCATCGAAAGCGCACTATCGTCTCCGGCAAACCGGGGAACGGTATGCCAAATCATGTAGAGACGCGGCAGCGGTACGTCGTCCTCGACACTCTTGCGAATCTCAGCGGCGAATTTCGCTGCCGGCGGATTTGGGCGAACCACCGCGGTACCGCGCGGGATAGGACCAAAGTATTTCTCCACCCACGTTCGTGCCTGCCTGGTGTCAAAATCTCCGGCAATCACAAGCGAGGCATTGTTTGGAACATAGTATTGACGGAAGAAAGCCTTCACATCGTCCATTGAGGCGGCGGTCAGATCGTCGAGCGAGCCGATCGTAGTCCAATGGTAGGGGTGATCCGGCGGGTACATGATCTCGGCGATCTTCTCGCCGGCCGTTCCGTAAGGCTGATTGTCATTGCTCTGACGTTTTTCATTCTTCACTACGTCGCGCTGGTTGTTGAGCTTTTCCATCGTCATGGCGTCGAGCAGGCCACCCATACGATCTGCCTCCATAAACAAGGCCAGCTCGAGAAAGTTGGACGGGAGAATCTCGAAATAGTTCGTGCGGTCGGTGTTGGTTGATCCGTTAATGTTCGCTCCTGCTTCCTGCAACGGCTTGAAATAATCATCGTTGTAGTTTTTTGAGCCCTGAAACATCATGTGTTCAAACAGGTGTGCGAAACCAGTGCGCCCGCGCACCTCGTTCTTTGAGCCCACGTGATACCAGAAGTCAACCGCCACAATTGGGGTCGACTTATCAACGTGCATGATCACGTTCAAGCCATTCGGCAGAGTGAATTGCTCATATTTTACTGCCGGCAGGTTCCCCGATTGGGAGTAAGCAAGACCTGGCAAGAACAGGAAAAGTCCAAGTACAACCGCAAGCAATCTCGTATTTCTCATTTCAATCTCCTTTACAATCAAGCAGGTGTCGCCGGCGCCTTAGACAGCGGCGAAACCAACATCCAGTGCCTGGATCAATTCGTCGACGTGATCTCTCGTAGAGTTCAGCATCATTCCAGTGCGAATCACGTTGCCGTATAGTCCGCCCTTACCGACCAGCACGTGTCTTTTTTTGGTCTCTTCAAAAACTTTGGCTACCGATTGCGGATCAGGTTCCTTGGTTTCGCGATCCTTTACCAATTCGACCGCCTGCATCAAACCCATCCCGCGCACATCGCCGATCACCGGGTACTTGTCCTTTAGTTCCTCCAGCCGTCCCCGGAAGTAGCCGCCAACTTCGGCTGAGTTTTTTCTCAGGTCATTGTCTTCGATAGTTTTGATTACGGCCAATCCCGCTGCACACGATACTGGATTGCCGCCAAAGGTCGAGAAGGTCAGCCCGGGAAACTTATCAGCTACTTCCGGCGTGGCCACGGTAATGCCGATGGGCACGCCGTTACCCAGGCCCTTTGCCGAAGTCAGTATGTCCGGTTCGACGTTCCAGTTTTCAATGCCAAACCACTTTTCTCCGGTGCGGCCCCACGCCGTTTGCACTTCGTCGGCAATAAAGAGCCCGCCGTGCTTCCGTGTAATCTCGACCGCCCGTTCAAAATATCCCGGCGGCGGCACGATGAATCCGCCTACGCCGAGGATTGGTTCGGCCATGAACGCGGCAATCTCGCCGGTGGTCGTGGTCATGATCAATTCTTCGATATCGTTGGCGCAGGCCAGCCCGCACTCCGGGTAAGTGAGTTTGAACGGACAACGATAGCAATATGGCGCACGAGCATGGACAAACCCTGATACTTGAGGCGGTAGCGGCCTCCAGGTTGAGTGCCCCATAGCCGAAAGAGAAGTTGCCGAACGGCCACTGTAAGCATGACGCAGGACGACGATTTCGTGACGGCCGGTCGCCAGCTTGGCGGCATGTATGGCCGTGTCGTCAGCCTCCGTCCCGCTATTGGTGAAGAACGATTTCTTCAAACGCCCCGGCGTGATTTGGGCGAGCTTCTCAGCCAAATCAGATTGTGGCTGGTTACAGTAAAGCGTCGACGTATGCGAGATTGTTTTGACCTGGTTGATAATTGCTGCCGTTACTTGCGGATTCGCATGACCGACACAAACTGTTAACACGCCTCCAAAGCAGTCGAGATATTTCTCGCCCTGATCGTCCCAGACGTGAAAGCCTTCTCCGCGCACAAGCGCGAGCGGCTCCTGGTAATAAGTCGCGACTGCCGGGAAAAGAAACTCTTTGTGTTTGCGAACGGTTTCGGACGGCGTGGTTTGTGGTTCTACTGCACTCATATATTCAGTCTTAAGTGTTGCTGGTGACGGCAGGAGGGTTGCGCTGGCTGAAAGCCGCGCCAACCAAAAGAATTAGTATTAAGGAAGGTATGAAGTCCTCGAAAAAGAAAACAAAGAAATATAGCCAGTCCATCGCTTTGGACGAGAGGGTCATCGGCCGGAACAATTCAGGGATATAGTAGAGAAGGATCGAAAACACAAAGGCTTCGACCAGGAGGATAATCAGGGCAATCACCGTCATCAGCGACACTCGCGGATGCAGCTTCCAGCGAACAATTGCAAAGATGATCCCGCCCAGAGCCAACAGCAGCATGGGCGACCGCCGGGCCATCATCAGCAACACGTAATAAAGGACTCCGTCTCTCAACTTATTTTTCCTGACTTCGTTAGTATCATCTGATCCTACTCAAACTGCGGCGCGCGTTTTCGTTGCATGAAAATACCTGCCAGCAGCAACCCGTAACAAACTACGGCCGTGGTATTTGAAATCAATCCCAGCACCAAATAGACATTTCGCCTCAGGGTGACCGTGTTCTCATAGTTGTCGGTTTTGAAGAACATGGGCGGAACCAAATCGTAAACGAACATGAAGACAATTACGTGCAGAAATAGCAACCCGAGACCGGCGATGACTACCAACGAAACCTTTGGGTGTCGTTTCCAGCGCATGAAAGCAAACACCATGCAGCCCAGCATGGTCAGCAGGGAAGGTAACTGCTCAACCAGTGTCCAGAAATACTCAGTGAGTTTGATCATGCGAACTATTGCAGACGATAAACTTCATTCATGGTCAGCGAGTAATCAATAGAGATTCCCCTCGCGTTTCCGGCCCGTGTAGTCCACGTAAACTACTTTCAATTCGGTATAAAAGTCCAGAGCTGTCGAGCCCTGTTCCCGGTCGCCGATGCCGGTGCCCTTGATCCCGCCGAATGGTATGTGCGCTTCGCCGCCGGTGGTGGGCGAATTGATGTGCGTCATGCCGGTTTCGATCTCATCTACAAATCGGAAGATACGGGCCGCATCATTCGTGAAAATTGAGGACGACAAGCCGAACTCGCTGTCGTTCGCGACCTGCATCGCTTCGTCAAAATCTTTGACGCGCAACACCGAAAGCACCGGCCCAAAGATTTCCTCGCGCGCGATGCGCATGTCCTGCGTCACGTGATCAAAAACAGTTGGACGCACGAAATAGCCTTTATCGAGGCCGTTGCCTGTGGCGCGCTCGCCGCCGCAAACCAGGGTGGCGCCATCTTCGCGGCCAATGTTCAAGTAATCGAGCACCGTCTGAAACTGACCTTCATCTACGCTGGGTCCCATCTCCGTGCCGGGATCCATTCCATCGCCGATGCGCATTGACTGCGCTCGTTTGGCAATGCGCTCGACAAATTCGTCGGCAATTCTGTCCTCCACGATGGCCCGGCTGGTTGCCGTGCAACGTTGTCCTGACGATCCAAATGCGCCCTGCGCCGTTGATTCTACGGTCAAGTCCATGTCAGCGTCTTCCAGGATGACGACGGGGTTCTTTCCTCCCATTTCGCATTGGCACTTGGCGCCGCGGCGCGAAACCTGCTCGTACATCCGAATACCGACGGGATTCGATCCGGTAAATGAAACTGCCTTGACGGCTGGATGGCTAATGATCTCGTCGCCGGCCTCGGAACCCGATCCCAGGATCAGGTTTAGAACACCCGGCGGTATGCCCGCTGCTTCAAAGAGTTCGACGATACGAACAGCGGTGCCTGGTGTCAGGGTAGCGGGCTTAAACACAACCGTGTTACCCGCGACCAGTGCCGGCGCGATCTTCCAGACGGGAATCGCTACCGGGAAATTCCACGGGGTCACGCAGGCGACCACACCCAACGGTTGCTTAATGGTGTAGGCAAAATTCGCCGGCAGCTCTGACAAGATCGTTTCGCCGTTCATGCGGCGCGATTCGCCGGCGCAGAAATCAGCCACGTTAATCGATCTTTGCAACTCGCCGCGCGACTCAGATAAGGTCTTGCCTTCCTCACGAGTCAGGATTTGTGCCAGTTCTTCTTTCGCTTCTTCCATCAGCCTCGCGGCTTTCGCGACGATCCTGCCGCGCGCGGGCGCCGGCGTTCGGCGCCAGTCATGAAACGCATTGCTCGCCGATTCGACTGCCGCCCTGGCTTCCTCTCGGGTCGCTTGTCGCACGGCGCCGATAATGTCGTCAGTGTTCGCCGGGTTGATGTTGTCGACTGTCTTTGAAGAGCTGGATTCGACCCACTTACCGCCGATAAAATTGCGATAGTTATCCATAGAAGTTGATCAAGAGAGATCGGAATTAGTGACTGGAACGCGGCCTAATATATCATCGGAACCGCCATGATGGACAGCGGCCCGCCAAACAAACGGATTGCCGAGCCCGGGAATCTCAGGGAACTTCTCGAGCAGCGTGCCGGAGCATTTCCGCAAAAGCCCTTTTTGTTTTCTCAACCTGACGGACGGTGCTTTACCTATGCCCAGTTCAACCAGGCGGTCGATCGCACAGCTTCAATGCTGATGGCGCACCAGGTTGGGAAAGGCGACGTCGTGAGTCTGTTGATGCCCAACAGCGCCGAGTACATCATTGCGTATTATGCCTGCTGGAAATTGGGCGCTCTGGCGGGTCCGGTTAATTCGCTTCTGAAAGAACCCGAGACTGCTTTCGTCATGAATAATTCAGAAGCGAAGGCAGTTCTGGTGAGCTCGGAATTTCAGGATCGGATTGAAAAGATTCGCGGCGGTCTACCTCACTTGAGTGCCGTCATAGCCTTTGATGACGAGGCTGAGGCGACCCGGGAATTTGTCGACAGAAAACAAGCGGGCGGACGGGACGACCGCGTTTTCAGCATCAACAAGAGTGACGACGCCATCATCATCTACACCTCGGGAACCACGGGAACACCCAAGGGCTGTCTGTTAACTCATGGCAACGTAATCGCTAATGCACGACAGATAAGCGAATGGCTGGGCTTTACGCCGGACGATCGTTTGCTCACCGTCATGCCTCTCTTTCACATGAACGCCGTTTCAGTTACGACGATGTCGGTGTTGTATGCCGGCGGTTCGACCGTCATCACTCCGAAGTTTTCGGCGAAACGTTTCTGGCAGATCGTTTCGGATTACGAGATCACTTCGTTTGGCTCGGTGGCGACGATGCTTTCAATGTTGCTGAATACTTATCCGGACGGCGTGCCTGAGGGATTACGATCCGAGCAGCTTCGCTTTGCCATGTGTGGTTCGGCGCCTGTGCCGGCTGAGGTAATGAAGAAGTTCGAAGAGACTTTCAACTGTCCCGTCGTCGAAGGTTATGGGCTTTCCGAATCGACCTGCCGTTCGAGTTTCAATCCACCGGATAAGCGTCGCCGGGCCGGCTCATGCGGATTACCCATCGGCAACGAGATGAAGGTGGTCGACGATAACGACCATGAAGTTGCGGATGGTGAACTCGGAGAGATCGTTTTGCGCGGCGAGAATATTCTGAAAGGTTATTTCAAGAACCCTGAAGCCACCGAGATCGCATTTCGTAATGGCTGGTTTCATACCGGCGACATCGGCTACCGCGACCAGGATGGCTTCTTCTTCATCGTCGATCGCAAATCAGACATGATCATTCGCGGCGGCGAAAATATTTATCCGCGCGAGATAGACGAAGTCCTCTATCAACACCCGGGTGTCGCTGCCGCGGCCACGATCGGTGTACCCGATTCGCTCTATGGTGAAGAGGTGGCGGCTTTCGTCGTGCTGAAAGATGGTGCCGGGACAAGCGAAGAGGAGCTGTTGAGTTATTGCACTGAACGGCTGGCTGATTACAAGTGCCCGAAGACAATACGCATCGTTACTGAGATTCCCAAAGGACCAACGGGAAAGTTACTGAAGAGGGAATTGGCCAGGATTTTTTCGCCGACGGCATGAATCGCTCCGGCTGCTTCTGGTCAAGCCCTTCTTTCAAAATGGCGCCGGCATCAAGCCAGGCGCCGGAAATAGATACTTTAGACTGATGGATTTCAAAGCGACGCCGTGAAGACAAAGGAATGAAAGCTAAAAAGGGCGACGTCAGCCGGCGTCGCCCTTTTTATGAGAAAAACTATTTGCTTCAGACTTCTCTCAATCTTACCTCACGTTGCTTTGGAGCACGCAAACGATCGATGACCCAGGCCGCGAGCAACCACGCTGCGCACACTCCAACCATCACCACCGAAAACCACTGGCCATACAAACCTTCAGGTGAAAACTTTTCGGTAGCGGTGTGGATCGCTTCACTGTTGGGGATAAGTCCGGCTTCAGAGAATTCGTGAAATGAATAGATTGCCACCTGCGCCATGAAAAGCAACAGGAAAATCCCAGTGACCTGAAAGAAGCGACGCACATTGATCAAGTGTCCGAACCGGGCCCAGGCCCAGGCCAGACCAATCGCGGCCGCGAGGCCAAGCAAAGCTCCCCAAATCAGACGCGGGCTGCGAACTTGCAGGAGCATCAAAGCCGTCTCCATCCCTTCACGACTGATAATCAAAGCCGTAAAAAGGAAAATTCCGGCAAAAGCGGTCCAGCCTGAACGCTTGCCGGACACTTCTCCGAGACGTTCTTCCATCTTTTCCCTAAGCTTCGCACCCGTGCGCCACATATAGACGACCAGGGAAGCCACCATCACGATGGCAATCACTCCCAGGACACCTTCGCGCAGGGATTCATTGCCAAAAAACTGAGCAACTCCAGGACCGAAATACCGCTCAATCGAATCGCTGCCGGTTTGCATTTGAAAGAGCAGGTAACCGAGCACTGCACTGAGACCAAGACCAGTGCCAATGGCCCAGTAAACCGCGGGCGCCAGTTGCTGCTGACGGGATTTGCGCAGGTAAGAGAGAATTACTGCCACCAGCAGGAAGGACTCAAAGCCCTCGCGCAGGATGATGATGAAAGACTGAAGCATGAAAAAAACCCTACTCGGAACTCAAATGATTCGAACGCCGGATCCGTCCGGCCAAGTGGCAGTATGCCTTAAATTGAAAATGATTGTCAATTTCGGAGCAGGAGTCAGAAGCCCGACCGTGAGGGAGGGTAAGACAGGCGACCATTCAAGATTTCAGGACCACGATAATTGGTTGTTACCAAACGAGCTCTTGCTAACGCGCGGGATTGCGGAAACCGAGTGTTTATTCGGAAGGTCTATCGAAGATGGAGTTGATTACGTAGAAGGCGATCATGCCGCCACCGACCACCGCGCAGGTCGCGACGGTGCGCCAGAGCACATCAGTCCCGGCAAAATTCCAAATTGCGAGCAGGCAAGCCACCATCGCTACCAGAATGCAGGCGCTCGTAGTCCAGAAGGATATCTTCGTGACTATGCGCGGATTGAGAAAGCCTCTCTTCATCTGTTTCAGAATCTCCGAAATCGGTCTTCTCCAAGGCTTGAAATCCCGGAACTTGGCCCTGCCACAATAGTCCCCAACATGGTAGCCGACTTCGATACCTGACCCAAGCATGATCGCAAAAGCGTTTCTACAAAAACGCAAGCTTTCTTGCGGCATCCAGAACAAGCTTGCTATCACACTCTCGGCAATCGATGTAGTGAAGAGTCCTCATGTACAGCGGAAGGTCCTCAACAGTTCGCAGATACAGGGGCGTAAGCACCTTTTGCTTACTTTCACGGTGCCGCAGCCGAGCCATGTTGAACTCCTCAATGCAGACGTCTGACTTAAGATATTCCGGAGAAAAGACCGCAATCACACGGCGAGCTGATTCTATTGCATGATCAATCTCGTTCTGCCACGACTCTCCAGCCTTTAGCTCGAGCTTATCCTGGAAGACACGCACAGTTGAATTCGCTTCTTTCACGCCCGAGAGCAATGCGTCAACCGAAGAGGTGTCTTCATGCGCATAACTTACGAAGAAGTCGTAATTGTAGGTACCGTTTGCGACCGCGGAAGCCTGCTTACTCGATATCGCTGTGCTCTTGCTGAGTTCAGCGAATAATCCGCTAAGACGCTCGACATCCGCTTGTCTATGGATTACGAGCTTAATCGTCTCGACTGCAAGACCTCTCTCAAGCCAGTGCACCGCGGCATTGAATATCGCTCGCAGCATCATCTTGGCGTCATATCCCTGGTCCCCGGCAGCCAGCATCGGCATCGCGACTGTTCGAATCGGGGGCTCTCCGAAAAGAAACGGCATCATCGCCCTAAACACAAGACCAACCGTCTCAGCTGGTGAGTCCTGACCGACACTTTCAAAACACAAGACCTGCCTAAATCCAACCGTGGGAGAGCTCGGCGAGAGACTCTTCGATAGCCACGAGGAGAATACGGAACGGAGGTCGGCTTCTTTGTCCAACGCAAGCTCGCGCAAGTGCACTCCGGTTTCGCGAGCTAACGACCCGATGAGAGACCCGTCCGTTTCAAGGTAGTCATTTGGAAAGGCCGAGACGACAAGAAGATCAACGGCTTCGTCCGGTGGAATCGCGGCAAGATTGCCTTGGTAGAGGCAAATGTACTTGTTACCTGAATCGTGATGGACAACATGCGTCGCGAGTGGTTGCATGGAAAGAAATCTCACTACTGAGTTGGGCCCGGAACAATTGCCAGGTCGGCGCGCACGGGACCGAACTCAGTGACCGCTGCGATGCGCAGTGGCAAGTGGCGCGCGTCTTCGCCGACCCAGATGCGGACCTGAAGTCGGTCGGGCTGCGGATCATCAGTCGTCAGTGATAATAGGATTGCCGGGATCTTCTGTCCATTAAGCTCAATCGTCTCGCGCCTTAGAGACGTAATAAACAAAGTCCGCGGACGGTCAATGGCCATGATCGAGATTGCGTTTCGTTTGAGCGGCGATAAATCGAAAGTACGAATCGCATAAATCAGCGAAACCAGGTCGTGCGTGCCGACTGGAATATCGATTCGTTCACCTCGCTCGACCGTTGCCAACCCGCGATTCTGGTCAAGATCATAGTTGCGATTCTTGCGATACCGGCCCTCGGACAAAGCAATCTCGGTTCGAAACGGAAGCAGGGTCGTTGGGTCAACGTACGAACGGATTTGATCGGTGACCGGAAAGACGCGCCCGCCGGGCGCTGTCGTCTGCGCCGAGGCGGAAAAGAATAATCCGTCGCGATTGAAGAAACGACCGCGTGTGCGCAAGACCAAAGAGATAGAGCCGACCGATTGCGGGGAGGTGGCGAGAAAAACCTGATAATTGAGCTGCTCGCCGATCTTGAACGGCAGGTCCAATGCAGTTTCGCGCGGAGACGGCGCCGTCCCCCCAGTTGACGGTGTGACAGTCGTAGGGTTTCGCGGCGAGACAATTGGAGGTGACGTTGTGCTTGCGGCCCCTACAATCTCTGAGCCCGCCAGTTCAGCCCGAATCTGTCCACTCGGATGATTCGCCGTAATCAATACCGGAACATGCCGTTCGTCATCACTGAAGTACACACGAAGACTGTAATCTCGCAAGTTCTTAACATTAATGCGCGTGACTATCGTATTGAACGAGCCAACATTGGTTTTGATAAGTTGGCGTCCAGTGACCTTCAGTTCGGCCGGGTATTGATCGCCTTCATGGACCACCGTAAGGAGGTATGAAGAGTCTTCGGTCATCGCTAATCCGCGCAGGCGATACAGCGCAGTCAGGAGATCGTAGGTGCCGGATAACTCACCAGCCCGAAGTCTGGGCGGGATCGCCGTCGTTCCCGTGGGCTGGTTGTAGTCGCTTGATGCTTCAGAGGTGCGGCCCGCTTCACGCACTACCCGCTGGGCGCGGAACGGCAGCCCTGTTTGCGGATCGACGTAGGTGACGTAATCGTTGTTGAGCGCCAGCAACGCGACGTTGACGACTCCCGTAGTTTCAGCGTGCGCGCGCAATTGAATGGCGTCGCGATTGAAGAAGGTCCCGCGGGCAGCAACAAACAATTCGACATGGGCAGCGCTGACGAAATTGGCGAAGTCAACGTTGTAGGTCAGACGCTCTCCGACACGATAGACGGCCGCGTTGAAGGGACTTTGAGCAACATCGCTCTTTTGCTGGGCGATGACAGTGCATGTGAGCGAAACCAGCAGGGCCGATAATTGAGCAAATTTGAGTGAGAACTTCAGCTTGTCTTGCACCTTCGAATGATAATGGCAAGTTGCTACGCGGCGCAACAACCTATTCCAAGTGAACGCTTTGGCCTTCGCTTTGTTCCGCGGACTTGTTGTTAGACAGGTGCCGGCAGAGCATTGTAGATCTCTTCAACGATCTCTCGAGCGGCGGCGGCGGGGTCTTTCGCACTCAAGATCGGCCGGCCGACAACCAGGTAGTCAGCACCGGCGCCGATTGCCTGGGCCGCAGTTAAGACGCGCCGTTGGTCATCCCCTGCCGCCGAAGCTGAGCGAATGCCCGGCGTGACTATTAAGAAATCGCGCCGCGTAACAGTCTGCCGAATGACTGCGATCTCCTTTGGCGATGCGACGACACCATCTAGTCCGCAGTCCGATGCCAGTTGCGCCCAACGGGCGACGAGGGATAGTGGCTGGTCATCGATTCCGATTTGAGCCAGCGTGTTTTCATCCATACTGGTCAGGAGCGTTACAGCGATGACCTTTGGCTTTACCAAACTCTCTCGAGCAGCGGCTTCATCCACTGCCGCAGCCGTGCGCTTCATCATTTCCGCGCCGCCCGCAGCGTGTATGTTGAAGATCGAAACGCCCAGGCGTGCTGCTTCCACGCCGGCCGCGGCAACAGTGTTGGGAATGTCGTGAAATTTCAGGTCGAGAAAGACGCGTCCGCCTTTGGCAACAATACTGCGGACAATGTCTGGCCCGGCCGCGGTAAATAGCTGCGAACCGATCTTGAACATTCCCACCACATCGCGCAGGGCTTCGAATAAGTCCAGCGCTCGATCTTTGCTGTCAACATCGAGCGCGACAATTAATCTGTCTTTGGCTGTGGTATTCATTTCGTGCCGGCGCGGCAACCAACCGCTTCATCAAGGGAGCCAAACCCTTCTTGTTTAAGAATCGCGGCCAGGCCTTCATTGATTCGTCGGGCCACGCCTGGTCCTTCGTAAATGAATCCGGTGTAGAGCTGAATCAGACTGGCTCCCGCGCAAATCTTTTCCCACGCGTCCGCGGCGGTAAATATTCCGCCAACCCCGATGATTGGCAATTTGCCATTCGTCATTCGATAGATCAGTGCGATGACTTCATTCGATTGTTTGCTCAAAGGCGCTCCGCTCAATCCGCCTTCGCCGCATGCTTCAATCTCAGCGGGCGAGCTTTGCAAGCCTTCCCGCCGCACGGTCGTATTGGTCGCAATGATGCCGGCCACGTTTTGATTGGTCGCAACTTCAACAATCGACTGAATCTCGGCTGCCGTCAAGTCAGGCGCGATTTTCAGCAGCAGGGGTTTTTTCTGTGAGAGAGATTGACGCTCAGCAAGTTCTTCATTGCGTTGCTGCAGACCCTTCAGCAGGTCTTCCAGCATTTCCGGCCGCTGCAGCTCGCGCAAGCTCGGCGTGTTAGGCGAGCTGACATTTATTGCAATGTAATCCGCGACGTCGTAGACGGCGTCGAAGCTGTTCCGATAGTCCAGGATGGCATCGTCGAGGCTGACGTCGCGCGACTTACCAATATTTACGCCGATAATGCAATCCGGTTCGCGTCTGCGAATGTTTTCCGCCAATCGTGCCGCTCCGCAATTATTAAAGCCCGCTCGATTGATCAGCGCGCGATCACGCGGCAGACGAAACAGACGAGGACGTGGGTTGCCGGGTTGCGCCTTGCTGGTAACAGAGCCCACTTCGATAAAGCCGAATCCCAACGCAGAGAGCGCCTGCGCCGCGGTTCCGTTCTTATCAAAACCGGCGGCCAGGCCGACTGGATTGCGAAACGCAAGTCCGAAGCGCTTCAGCGTTCCGAACGGCTCGCCCTGATTTCGTTGCGCGATTACTCTGCGCGCGGCTTTGCTGCCCAGCGCGACGGAAAGAGAACGCAAAGCAAACTCGTGCACCGACTCTGCCGGCAGGCGGAACAGAATCGGCCGTAGAATTGATGTGTAGAGTGACAAGTTGTCTGCGATAAGTGACGAGCCGGAACCAGAGTTTAGCGTGTCGCCCGTAACTTGTCACCCGGATCGTGTTCGTACGAACTTGTCACACGCGATCGTTCTTGTTAATATTTCGCGCCGGTGGAGTTCACTGAAAAAGCACGGATCATGGACGGCGCGCGCATCAATCGCGCGCTGGCGCGGCTGGCTTCTGAGATCGTTGAAGAAAACCACGGCCTGACCGATCTGGTGCTGGTAGGAATTCGCCGCCGTGGCGTCCCACTCGCCAATCGCATTGCCGACAAGATCGCCGACCTCGAAGGCACACGCCCCCCGGTGGGCATACTCGACATTACTCTCTATCGCGACGATCTTTCGACGGTGGGCGCCAAGCCCGTGGTCAGCGGCACCGAATTGCCCGGCGATGTTGAAGGGCGATGTATCGTGCTGATTGACGACGTGCTCTATACCGGCCGCACGGTCCGGGCGGCCATCGACCAGTTGATGGATTTCGGCCGGCCAAGACGAGTGCAACTCGCGGTGCTGATCGATCGCGGTAACGAACATCGCGAACTGCCGATTCAAGCGGATTACATCGGCAAACTGGTACCGACAAAAAAGAGCGAGATTATCAAAGTCATGCTCACGGATTTCGACGAAGACGAAGGAGTGGTAATCGTTGAGCGACCCGCAGCAGAAGCTGCAGCGTGAAGCGGCCCCGAGAGGCCGCTTTTTTTATGGTTTGTCAGTTGTTCGTTGTCAGTAGTTAGTTGTAAAACCCTGACCTCGACTTGCAACTGACCACTGACCAACGACACTGACAAAGTTGTGAGCGCTAACTTCAACTTAAAACACCTGTTGGGCATCCGCGAGCTGTCCGTCGATCAGATTACTTACCTGCTCGACACGGCTGAGACCTTTCGCGATGTTTCCAGGCGCGAGATCAAAAAGGTCCCGGCACTACGCGGCCGCACCGTGATCAATCTTTTCTTTGAAGCGTCCACGCGCACTCGGACATCATTCGAAATCGCGGCCAAGCGGCTGTCAGCCGATGCGGTCAACATCAGCGTCTCGACTTCGAGCGTGTCCAAGGGCGAAACCCTGCTCGACACAGCGCGCAATCTGGAAGCTATGGCGCCGGACTGCATCGTCATACGTCATTCTTCCGCCGGCGCTCCGCAACATTTGGCGCGATTCTGCAACGCGGCGATCGTCAACGCCGGTGATGGCGCTCACGAACACCCAACCCAGGCCCTGCTCGATGCGCTTACAATTCGTGAACACAAGGGGCGCATTGCGGGACTAAAGATCGCAATCGTCGGCGACATACTGCATTCACGCGTCGCGCGCTCGAACATTTACCTGCTCTCAAAGCTTGGCGCTACCATCAGTGTGGCCGGCCCCGGCACGCTGGTGCCGCCTGAGTTTGCCGAGTTGATCGACCAGGGCGTTACGGTTGAGCGAAACATCCAGGACGCCATCGACGGCGCCGATGTGGTGATGATTTTGCGCATGCAGCGCGAGCGGCAGACCGAAGCATTCTTTCCGTCGATGCGCGAGTACGCAGTGCACTTCGGTCTGCATCTCAGTCATTTGAGCCGGGCGGCCGACGACGCAATTGTGATGCATCCGGGTCCGATGAATCGCGGGGTCGAGATTTCTTCTGAGATTGCTGACGGTGGCCGCTCGCTAATTCTCGATCAAGTCACTAACGGAGTAGCGGTCCGCATGGCCGTACTCTACTTGCTGGCCGGCGCGGGCAAGACCGAAAACGGTGTAAAGAAAACTCAAAACGGGAAGAACGCTTCGCGGGGCACTAGCCCGACCATTAGGGAGGGCTCATCAGACTCTAAGAATGGTTCAAAAGAGAAAAAGGAGAAAACTCGAAACTCGAAACCCGAAGCTCGAAACTAGACGGCGATGCGCTTACTTATCAAAAACGGTTACGTCATCGATCCCGCGCAGGGAACTAACACCGGCAGGAATCTTCTCATCGAAGATGGCCGCGTGGTTGGTCTCTCAAGTCACAGCGAGCCCGCGCCCGAAGGATGCGAAGTTCTTGACGCGACCGGGTTGGTGGTGGCGCCAGGTTTCATCGATATGCACGTGCATCTGCGCGAGCCGGGGCATGAATACAAAGAAACGATTGCCAGCGGCGCGGCGGCTGCGGTCGCCGGAGGATTCACGACCGTATGCGCCATGCCGAACACGAATCCCATCAACGACAATGCCGCCGTTACCAGATTCGTGATTGAGCAAGCCGAGCGCGCAGGTTTGGCGAGCGTTCTTCCCATCGGCGCTATTACCAAGAATTCGGACGGCGCTGAACTGGCGGAAATGGGAGAGATGAAAGACGCCGGCATCGTCGCTGTTTCGGACGATGGCCGTCCGGTGCCCACGGCGGGAATGATGCGTCGCGCCATGGAGTACGCGCGGGGCTTTGATTTGCCGGTCATCGATCACTGTGAAGAGAAATCGCTGGCGCGCGGCGGAGTTATGCATGAGGGGCATTGGTCTCTGGTGCTGGGAATGCGCGGCATGCCGGCAGCGGCTGAGGAAGTTGATGCAGAGCGCAACTGCCTGCTTGCTGAGTTGACCGGCGCTCGCGCGCATCTTGCACACCTCTCCACGCGTGGCGCGATTGACACAGTGCGGCGCGCTAAAGCAAAAGGTTTGGCGGTGACCTGCGAAGTGACGCCGCATCACTGGACGCTGACCGACGAAGCTGTCGCCGACTATGACACGAACACAAAAATGAGCCCGCCGCTGCGCAGCCGTGATCATATCGAAGCGATTCTCGAAGGGCTGCGCGACGGGACCATCGATGTGGTCGCGACCGACCACGCGCCGCACCACGCCGATGAAAAAGCGCTCGAATACGATCAGGCGCCATTCGGAATTGTCGGATTAGAAACTGCGGTCGGCCTGGCGATGGACCGGTTGGTAAACCAGGGCGTAATCTCGCTCGAGCGTCTGGTCGAACTTTACGCCACCAATCCCGCCGCCGTCTTGCGTCTTGAGGATCGCGGCACATTCCGTGCGGGGGCCCGAGCTGATCTAACTATCATCGATCCTGAATTTGCCTGGACGTTTGATGCCTCGCGATCCAAATCAAAGAGCCGGAACACTCCTTTTGATGGTTATGCGTTTCGCGGCGCGGCGGTGGCGACTATCGTGGCAGGGCGGGTCGTCTATCTGCGTCCCGGGTTTGAGCGCCTGACCTCAACGGCACCCAAGGCCCTGGCAAAGAGCCGCTCGCGTTAGCCCGCAAACACCAGCATTATCACCTCTTTTGAGTTAAGGCCGTCTTATCTGCGTCCTCGTCTTCGTCCATTGCAAACAGAAATTTCGAATCCGATACTCCGGCCCGGCGTTCAAACGATTGGGTTTGATGATTCCTGCCTGAAATTGGCAAAATGTGAATCCACAGAGAAATAGCTCTCAACACTTTGTCAGGTGCTAGAGTAGTTGTAAGTGAAGAGCAAGACTGAGACCCCAATGGTAGCCGAGACAGCTCATATCTTTCTGACTGATGCGCAAGAGATGCTGCCGCCGGCGCGCGAAGAAGAAACTGCGGACTACTTCGCGCCGCTGGTTACGCTCGCTCGTGCCGGAGACGCGCTCGCGTTCGAACGCATCATGCTCGCGACAGAACAACGGGTCGTATCAATTGCCTGGCGAATGCTCGGGAACCGCGACGACGCGAGTGACGCGGCTCAGGAAGTTTACCTGCGGGTCTTTAAGTACCTGGCGCGCTTTCGCACGGGCGAGGACTTTCGCGGTTGGCTTTACCGCATCACCATTAATGTCTGTCATGACTTCTCGCGTAAAAGACGTCTGACGACGACGATGCACTTCGAAGAGACCTACTTCGATCAAGAGCGGCCGGCCCTTGAAGCTACCGTCAGCGGCGGTAACCCTGAGGCCCTTGCCTTATACGCGCAGCAACTCGCGCTGGTGAGACGCGCGATGCAATCACTTCCGGTGAAGGAGAGAGCGGCGCTGGTGTTGCGTGACCTCGAAGGTTTCTCGACCGAGGAAGTGGCGCGCGTGCTCGGCTCGCGCCCCGTCACGGTGCGGTCACAAATCAGCTCCGCGCGCGGCAAGCTCAAAACCTACTGCGACAAACTATTGCGCCAGAGAGGTGCATCACAATGAGAAAGCTTGACTGTAAACGGATGACCAAGTTGCTGCCCCTCTATGTCGCCGGCGATCTCGTAGGCGAGCCAGAGCGCGAAGTCGTTTTGCACCTCGCTTCTTGTGAAGAGTGCCGGCAACTGGCCGATGGATTTATGGAAAGCAGCAGCTTGCTTACTCAAGCATGCGCTCAGCCGGAATTCGACGCGGAATTTTACGCGGGAATCAGACGGGCGGTGCTCGACAAGATTCCCGGTGAAGGCATTGTCTTGGGACCGTTCGAAAGACTCTGGGGACGACGCTGGCTTTATGCGGCATCAATTGCCGTGGTGGTTATCGCCAGTCTGACGCTTCAATATTTCCGCAGCGTTCCGCGCCAGTCGCCCACGGACCTGGTCACGACGCCGCAAATGGCGCCTCGGACGACAACTGTGAAAGCAGACCCTTCATCGCGAAAGTCATCCTCAGCAACGGCAAACCCGCGTCTGGGTCTGGCGGCCATGGACTCGCGGCAGCGTAACAGGAAAATCGAGTCAGTAAGAAAACCGGAGGCGCCGAATTCCGGAATTGCGCGAGATGCTCGCAGAGAGATCGCGCCGGCGACTGCAAACCTCGCTTCTTCAGCTCTTGAGTCAGTCGCGTTAGCCAACCGATCCACGACATCGCCATCCGGGCCCGCTTACTCACCTGAGGTTTCGCGCATTGAGATTCAAACGGCTGATCCCAACATCAGGATTATCTGGCTCGCGCCGCGAGAAATGCGAAAGTCTGAAGAAACCAATCACAATGAAGATCCGCACGAAAGCGGAGTCACAAAGTAGGAGACATCATGACTATTATGAAACTAAGAACGCTGGTCCTGCTGATCGCAGTCCTTTCCATCGGCGCAGTCTGTCAGGCCCAGGGCCAGTCGTCGCCGGCAGCCTCAGATAACTATGTCACCAATACTGGTTTTAAGAATCGCGTATTCGACGTCCGGAATCGCGCGCCGGAGGATTTAGTGCCGGTCATTAGGCTGCTGACCAGCGGATTCAAAGGAGCGCAGCTCTCAGCCAGCAATGCATTCCGGACGATCACCGTGCGCGACTTTCCGGAAAATATCGCGGCGATCGAAGAAGCCATCAAGCGGCTCGACACGCCTGAAGCCGCGCGCCCCGACATCGAGCTACGCATGCATGTCCTGCTGGCATCGAATAAAGAGGGCACCCTCGGTCAGTACCCCGCCGATTTGAAGGATGTAATTGCAGAACTGAAGACTACGCTTAACTACAAGGAATACTCGCTGTTGACTTCGATCGTGCAGCGGACCAAAGAGAGTCGAGGCGGCTCTCCCGGCTATGTTCAGGGGCGAGGTTCCGCAGAGATTCCCTGGCTCTCATCGACCGGGGCCACCGAAAAGAAACTGGCGAACTACAACTTTGATGCGTATTCGGTTTCACTCGCCTCTACCGCCTCCGGCACAGTTGATGTGCAACTCGGCAACTTCAACTTTTCTTTACAGGTTCCCGGCAGCGAGGCGAGAATTCATAGTGACCTGAACCTGCGCGTGGGCGAGAAGGTCGTGGTGGGCACGGCGGGATTCAGCGACAAGGCGCTAATCCTGGTCATGACTGCGAGAGTCATCAAATAAGAAAGTGCCCATCGGTGAGAACGCGCTGGACAGGATTTAAAGGGATGCTTCGGAGTTTTGTGGCAGACACTACGCCTGCTGCTTTTCGCCGGCCGCTGCCCGCGCGTCAGCACGTCCCGGCCGCGCATACTGATCCAGTCCGAAACCAAGAAAGATGGTTGCGATAATAAACGCCGCCGAAAAGAAGTAAGGCGAAGAAACTCCCAGCCTGTCGAACGACCACCCGAAGAAGAGCGGTGCGATGATACGAGAAACGCCGCCATACGTCTGTTGCATCCCCATGTAGAGGCCGCGCTCTCTGGCACTGATGACTCGGGACAGCAATGCCGTCACGCACGGAAAAGTAAAAGCCGTGCCCAATGGAATCAGCGCCACGGCCAGCGCCAGCATGAGCAGGTTTCGTGACAACGGCATTCCGACGACGCCGGTGGCTAAAAGCACGAGTCCCAGACGTGAGAGATTCGCTTCCCCCAACCAATCAACCATTCGTCCAAGCAGCAACACCCGCGTGAAGACTGAGATGGCGCCGACGTACATAAAGAAATAACCGATTGTCTGTTCGGTTACCTGAAAGCGCGCGTTCAAAAACAGCGCGAGCACTGAGAAGCTTCCCTGAAAAGCCCCGATGGCAATCGCGTAGATCCAAATCAAACGTGACGAAGGCTCACTCGCATGTGAGATGACGCGCCAGATGGCTTGCGACGAAGTGCGACGTACCTCCCCTTCCTGCGGCTGGTCGCTGAAATCACGCGATTCCTTCAGAAAGCGCGCGACAAAGATCATGTTCAGAACACAGAGACCCGCCGCCATGATTCCCGGCGCCGCGCGTCCCATCTGCAGCGTCGGGGATCCCGGCATCAGGTCACGCTTGCCCAGCGCGATGGCGAAAGAACCAAGCACGGGGCCCAGCGCCACTCCAAGATTCGTGGTGGCTGAGAGCCACCCAAGTGCGCGCGCGCGATCCTTAGGATCTGTGGTGTCGGCGACGTAAGCTTGAATTACGCCCACGGTGCCGCCGCCGGCGCCCTGGACGATTCGTGAGAGGAACAAGACGAGCAGCGAATGGGCAAAGCCGAAAATCAGGTACGCGATCGCTGCCGCTCCTAAAGCGATAAGCAGTGTTGGGCGCCGTCCTACCCGATCCGAAAATCGGCCCCACATCGGCGCGCTCAGTAGTTGTGCGACGGTGAAAGCCGCGACGATGAACCCTGATATGATCCCGATTCCAAAATGCATCCCCAGCACGTCGACCCCTGAACCGCCCAGGGTCTTCACATAAAACGGCAGGAGCGGAATGATCATCAGCAGTCCGACCATGTCCACGAACGCAGTGGCCATCAGGGTGAACAGCTTGGCGGGGATCTTCCGCACTTCACGCCACAGGATGTAGAGCAACCCAATGGCGATCGCGCCGAGCAGGACGCGCACGATCGGCGATTGGAAGGACTGGGCAATGTTCTGCTGGATTAGAAGCATTTCGACCCGTAGTGCGGCAGCGCCTTTGTTAGCCGGACATGATACACCAGTGGCAAAATACGGCTGAGGCATTCTGAGGTTTCAACGCCCGGCTCGCTGGTTGATAACTTCACAACTCTTGACATATTTTTACCTGCCCTTGACACGACTTAACACAAAGGCGCGTATGCTTCGTCCGCGTACGGAACGTTGCTGCAGAGGTTGAGATGAAATTGAAGAAAAGAAAGCTACTGGGCGGCTTCAACCGGTTCCGGCTGATGTTAACGTTGGGCCTGGCGGTTCTCCTGCCTGCGGCGGCGCTCATCTATGTCAATTACAGCCAGCTAAGAGCCATCGAGCGCGACAAAGGAATCGAGGCCATCTTCAACCGTGAGTTTCAGGAGGTACTCGCATTTACCGAAAAGAAAATCAACAAGAAGGCTTACACGATGACCGAAGAGGCGAGGGACCTCTTTCCCTCTCCTGACACTGACACCCAGGAAAAAGAGAAGAAACTTGACCTTATCCTGGCACAAAGGCCGTGGCTGTCACACGCGTTCCTATATGACGAGAAAGGCTTCGTCTTCCGTTCGCAACCTGGACTGATGAGTGATAAGTACTTCCGCGAGGAACACGATCACATGACCGAGAGTTACCGTCTGTGGTTCGCGAAGGAAGGCAAGACGCAAGCGGAAATGATTCATAGGAGGTCCAAGGGCATTAGTTTTTCTGGTGGCCGGGTGAAGCGCGAAAGTGGAGACTCCTACATGGCGGGGGCCATGTTTGTCTTGCCTCAGACCTCGTCTAACAAGGTGGCACTGGGCGGCGTTACCTACGAGGGCTGTTCCCTGAAAGGAATTCTGTTTCAGGGAATTCTCGATGAGATGGTCAGTCAGAAGTCGACTGATCAGGGCGGAAACCGTTTGGCCATGATGATCTATCACATGGAGACGGGAGGGGAGATGAAGCCACTCGCGGTCTCGGCAGGTTGGGGCGAAGGTAAACCCGAAGTGTCGCGCAAGTTTGACGATGTCTTCGTCGGATTGACGCTGGGCATCAAGTTCCAGGGCACGAGCGTCGCTGCGCTTGGCCAAAACTGGGTTCGCCGCAGTTTCCTAATCCTCGCGTGTCTTTCGTTGGTGATAGTCGGGGGCCTGGTGCTCACCAAACACATCGTGAGCAAAGAAATGGCGCTGGCGCGGCTCAAGTCTGACTTTGTTTCGAACGTATCGCATGAGCTCCGCACTCCGTTGGCTTTGATCAGGTTGTATGCAGAAACGCTCGAGTTGGGGCGCATTACGACCAGCGATAAAAAGCAGGAGTACTACCGCATCATTCGCAAAGAGAGCGAACGCCTGACCGCGCTCATCAACAATATTCTCGATTTCTCGCGGATTGAGGCCGGGCACAAGGAATACGAATTTCGCCAGACTGACATCGGGGACCTGGTTCGCAACACGTTGGACTCTTATCGTTATCAAATCGAACAGCAGGGCTTCGCGTTCGAAGAAAGCATTGATCCGGATCTGCCGCCGGTGCGTGTCGATCGAGAAGCGATCGCCCGCGCCCTCGTCAACCTGGTTAACAACGCCCTGAAATACTCGGCAGACGAGAAGTTCCTGGGCGTGAAGTTGTACCGGGCAAACGGCGCGGTGAAACTTGAGGTGATCGATCACGGCATCGGAATCACCCGCCGGGAGCAGTCGAAAATATTTGAGAAGTTCTACAGGACCGGGGATCCATTGGTCCATAACACGAAAGGAAGTGGCCTCGGCCTGTCATTGGTCCGGCATATTACGCAGGCGCACGGCGGCGAAATTGCGGTGGAAAGCACGCCGGGAAAAGGCAGCAAGTTCGTTCTGTCTTTGCCGCTGACGGGAAAGCCATCCGTGTCTGAAGCTCGCGCGTGAGCACCGACTTGGCGGGACGGGTTTCTGACCAAGCGTAGCGGCGAGTTGACACACGCCGCGGTTAAAAGGTCTTCGAACTATGAAAAACAAAACAAGACTCAACGAGCAATCAAACGGAAGCCCGAGCGGCGATCGCTCAAACGCTGGTACCGCCACGAACGGTACCGCCGAATCGGGTGGCAAGAAGACGCGCATATTGGTGGTAGAGGACGAACCGGCGATGGTGGCGGGTTTGCGTGACAACTTTGAGTATGAAGGCTACGAAGTAATCAGCGCCGGCGATGGCGCCACAGGTCTCGATCGCGCGCTTGCCGATAATCCCGATCTGGTCGTGCTCGACGTCATGATGCCAAGGATGAGCGGTCTGGACGTTTGCAAACAGTTAAAGGCCCAGCGGCCGGCGCTGCCGATTATCATGTTGACCGCGCGCGGCCAGGAGATCGACAAGGTTGTAGGCCTGGAGCTGGGCGCCGATGATTACGTCACCAAGCCTTTTTCGATTCGCGAATTGATGGCCAGGGTAAAAGCTGTGCTGCGACGTGTCTCGCCGCAGGTGCCGGCTGAGATTTATCGTTTCAGCGATGTTGAAGTCAACATCCGCAGCAATGAAGTGCGACGCGCCGGCCAACTGATCGATCTTTCAGCTAAAGAGTTTGCGCTACTCGCCTACTTCGTCGCTCATCCGGTTGAGACCCTCAGCCGCGATCGCCTGTTGGACGCTGTTTGGGGTTACGAGAATTATCCGAACACTCGCACGGTCGACACGCACATCGTCCATCTCAGGCAGAAACTGGAACCGAATCCTGAGGAGCCGCGCTTTATTCTTACCGTTCATGGCACTGGTTATAAGTTTGTGGGTTGAGGAAGACAGAGGTCAGAAGTCAGAGGTCAGAGGTCAGAGATGCGGGCGCTCATTTGCGAAAACAATGGCAAACGAGAAATGACAAATGATACGTGGAAAATGGTTCGTCCACCCTCTGATCTCTGACATCTGACATCTGTATTCGCTATGAGCCAAGCACGATTCAATTCCGGTTTAGGAACACGGCGGGCAGTCGATGTACGGGTTTACCCGCCGCGACCAAAACGTCCCGTCAAGCCGCGTCGCCGGGAGCTGGAGATTCAGCTGGCCACGCTGCAGAAGGATTATGCTGAGTTGCACACAGCGATTTTTGAAGCTGCACAGGTGCACCGGCGTCTGTGTGCTCCCCGTCTGGTCCGGCATCAGGATTTCGAAATTGCCAGCGAGATTTTTGCCGTGCGCCATTTGCCTGGTGATTTTTTCACCGCGGAAGAGACGAAGGATGGAGTCGTCCTGGCGTTGGGTGATATCTGCGGAAAAGGTCTGGCGGCCGGGATGTGGACCACGCATCTGGTAGGGTTGGTTCGCGCTCAAGTCGCCGTGACTTCTGAACCGGATTCTATCGTAGCCGGAGTCAACCGCGACCTCTGCCGGATGGGATCGGTTCTGCCCCTGTCCAGTTTGTTTCTCGCCAGACTAAATCCAACTACCGGGCTGGTTAAGTATTCGAGCGCTGGACATCCGCCGGCCATTCTTCTGCGCGCCAATGGAAAATTGGAGTTGCTCTCAGAGGGCGGAATGTTGCTGGGTGTGGCTCCGCGGGCGCCTTACGTCAGCGGATGCTTCGAACTGCGAGCCGGCGATATGTTAATGATTTATTCTGACGGCATCACTGAGTCGCTTAACTACGCTGGTGAAGAGTTCGGATACGCGCGGCTTGAGGCGCAACTTCGGCAGGCACAATTTGGCGCTGCCGATGCGGCGCTGTTTTCTGTCTTGGGTGCGGTCCAGGACTTTGCCGCGGCGTGCCCGCTCGTGGATGACATGTCCCTGGCGATCGTCCGCCGCGCCTGAATATGGAGTGCGCTGACTAGTCAGCGCTTTGAAAAGCGGCGACTAGTCGCCGCACTCCAAATTTCCGGCGGTAATTCACTCTGCGTTTGACCTGTTGCCGCTTGCTTGCTGCCCCCTGCCTCCTGTCTACTCGTTCTGCTTCCGATAGCTTCCATCGCACAATCAGGCGTAAAATAACCGGCGCAACAGGAGTAGCAAGATGGATAAATCAAATCAGTCCGACGCCCTAACTGAGCAGATGAAGGTTCCTGATGCGCTGCAAGATCATGCTGACGCGAGCACCGACGAAACTGAAAGAGCCTTTCGTGTCGGTCAGAGTAAGGTGCTCGAGATGATTGCGGCCAACGCGCCGCTCGGCGATATTCTCACCAGCCTTGTGTTGCTGATCGAGGCGCAGTCGCCAGAGATGCTCTGCTCTGTATTGTTACTCAGTGACGATGGCAATCACATAAGACACGGAGCAGCACCTAGTCTTCCCGATCAGTATGTCAAGGCCGTCGACGGCGGTCCGATCGGGCCGAAGAATGGCTCGTGCGGAACTGCGATGTACCGAGGCAAGCCGGTGATCGTCAGCGACATTCTCGTCGATCCACTCTGGGATGACTACCGCGAGCTGGTGGACGGCACTGATCTGCGTGCTTGCTGGTCAACGCCGATCATGTCGCGACGTGGCAAGGTCCTGGGTTCATTCGCGATGTATTACCGCGAGCCGCGGAAACCGAGCGGCGATGAAGCTCGTTTTACCAGCGTGGCCACGCATCTGGCCGGTGTTGCTATTGAGCATAAGCGAGACCAGGAGGCCGCGAAGGCAGCTAAGTGAACCCGGGGCCCACTACGTGAGTCCGTGAAAATAACTATTGGAAATAGCGACAGGGATTAGGACGAGGAGGGTCTATGAAACTTACGGATTTCTTGTTGGCAGAGATGAATCGCGAGGTTGATCGTTCGCGCCGCGCGCTGGAGCAGGCGCCCGAGGGCAAGTACGACTGGAAGCCGCACGAGAAGTCCATGATCTTCGGATACCTGGCAAACATGGTGGCCACGATTCCGATGTGGATCATGATGCAGATCGATCAGGACGAACTGGACATCGCGCCTAAGGACGGCGGAAAGTTCGAACAGAAGCGTCTGGATACCAGCGCCGAGTTGGTTGAGGCGCTCGACAAGGCCGCCGCCGGCGCGCGCGCGGCTTTTGAGAAAACTACCGACGAACACCTGAATACGAATTGGCAGTTGAAGGCCGGTGGAAACGTAGTGCTCGAGGCGCCGCGCCACGAAATGATCCAGGACACGTTACTTCACTGGGCTCATCACCGCGGACAGATGACTGTCTATCTGCGTTTGATGGGCGCAAAAGTCCCGGCCATCTATGGGCCGTCAGCGGACGATAAACAGTTTCAGTAGCGAACCGCAGGGCAGCGGCCCGATTGCGAAGTGGGCTACGGCTTTGCCCCAAAAGGCAATTTTGAGTTTGCTTGAGGCCAACAGAGGGCTTGATACGGAACCGCTCGCGGTAGCGAGCGGGATAAAGACTCAAGCGAAATCTGAATCTGTTCCGTATTTGATCCACGAGGATAGCACCACATCCGTTAAGGGTTGATTGAGTTCTTATCCCGCTCGCTACCG
>Ga0070707_100000126_pt1 | contig 71727 bp, 73 predicted proteins | sample KBSK5502metaG_FD_65468 | JGI IMG/M metagenome (GOLD analysis project Ga0070707, IMG submission 65468) | Corn, switchgrass and miscanthus rhizosphere microbial communities from Kellogg Biological Station, Michigan, USA - KBS K5-50-2 metaG | ecosystem: Host-associated > Plants > Roots >... | reverse complement strand
CGAGAGGCTGGAACGAGCCGTCGTCCCCCACGCGCGCCCGCCAGACGAGCAGCTCGCCGAGCCGCGCACCGATGTGCGGCGAGAGCGCCCGGACGCGGTTGACGAGCTCCTGCGCCGGCGTATCCGCGTCGAGCTCGCGGTCGTCGGGCCGGATCTTCTCCGCGTAGGTGAGGCCCACCTCGGACTGCGGCTCGAAGCTCGGCTCGTCCTGCGCGAGCACGTCCCGCAGGAGCTCGGACGCGACCTCCGCCGAGCGGGAGTAGATCGCTCCGGCGTCGTCCTCGGGAGCGATCGCGAACGCGCGTTGCGCCGCGACCGGGCCGGCGTCGAGCGCCTCGACGGTGCGGTGGATGGTGACCCCGGTCTCCTCGTCTCCCGCCATCAGTGCGCGCTCGACCGGGGCGGCGCCGCGCCAGCGGGGCAGCAGCGAGGGATGGACGTTGAGCCAAAGCGCTCGCTCGAGCAGCTCGGTCGGGATCAGGAGGCCGTAGGCACAGACGACGACGGTGTGCGCCGCGATTCCGACGGACGAGTCGAGCCCGGCCGGCTGCTCGAACGGGATACCCAGCCGCTCGGCCGCCACCTTCGCCGGCGGCGCACCCGTCTTGCGGCCGCGGCCGCGCGGCCTGTCCGGGCGTGTGAGCAACTGCACGACCTCCTGCTCCGCAGCCAGGCGCTCGAGCACGTCGGCGCCGAACTCCCCGGTCGCGGCGACCGCGATCCGACGAGCCATGTTCAGCCGAGGACGATGCGAGGGCGCAGGCTCGCGAGCGCCTCGCGCCGCGCCTCGGACGTCGTGCGGTCGAGGATCAAGATTCCGTCGAGGTGGTCGGCTTCGTGCTGGGCGACGCGGGAGTACGGCTCTTCGAGCTCGTATCGCACCTGCGCTCCGTGCTCGTCCTGGCCCTCGATCGCAATCTTCGCCGACCGTTCGATCGGAAGGAGCACCCCCTGGATCGAGAGGCAGCCCTCGTCCTCCACCGTCGTCACCTCGCCGCGCTCGACGATCTCTGGGTTCGCCAGGACCACGGTCTCGTCCTCGGAGACCTGGAAGACGAAGAACCGCTGCAGGACGCCGACCTGGGTCGCGGCGAGCCCGATCCCGCTGGCATCGGCCATGAGCTGCTTCATCCGGTCGACGAGACGGCGCAGGTCGTCGTCGAACTCCTCGACCGGGCGGGCGGCCATCCGCAACGCCGCGTCCGGGTACTGGCGGATCTGCGCGAGCGCCATGCGTCGTCGCGCTTGCTGCTCGGGGTCGAGCTCCTCGTCCTTGACCTGCCCCTCAATCTCCGCCATGAGGCGGGACTGTACCCTCGCGGAGGTGGATCCCAGGACGCTTCAGGAGATCATGGGACAAGGCGCGACGCGGCCGGAGACGCCCGCCGAACGCCGCGAACGCGAGGAGCTCGAGGCGGATCTGGAGTCGAGCCCTGTGCGCGGGAAGCCACTCCGGCAGCGGCTGCGGAACTTCCGTCCCGACCCCGCGTCGGGAGTGCAGGCGCTCGGCGGGCCGACGGCCTGGATGCGCAGGCTGCGCGCGATCGAGGACGCGATCGACCAGCACGAGCGGCAGCTTGGCGAGAGCTGGCGAACGCATGCCGAGGAGCTCGAGGCTCCTGCGGAGTTCGCGGCCGCCTGGCGCGAGCTCGCGGACAGCTGGAGCTTCGCGCGCGTGAATGAGCTGATTGAGCGGCACAACCGGAACTTCCCGGCCGAGGCGCGATTGGCGATGGATCCGCGCACCCGCGACTTCGTCCGCATCAACGGTCGCTCGTACCTGCGCGAGCCGCTCGACGCCCGCTGGATTCTCGACCGCTTCCCGGCCGACCGCGACGCAGCTCTGGCGTGATCCGTCCGCTACGGCCGGAGGACGCGGAAGAACTCGCCGCGCTCTATGCCGAGAACCGAGACTTCCTCGCGCCGAACGAGCCGGTGCGGCCGCCGGAGTTCTTCACACCGGATGGCCAGCGGCAGCGAATCGGGGAGCGCGCGGCCGACGGTTTCCACCAGTTTGCGATCCTCGACGGCAATGCGATCGCCGGCACGATCAACCTCTTCCACATCGTCCGCGAGGCCCTGCAGAGCGGGACGATCGGCTACTGGGTCGACCACCCCCGCAACAGCCGAGGGCTTGCGACGGGTGCAGTCGGCGATGTCCTTTTGTACGCGTTCCACGAGCTCGCGCTTCATCGTGTCGAGGCCGCGACCCTCGTGGACAATCTCCCGTCGCAGCGCATGCTCGAGAAGAACGGCTTCGAGCGGATCGGCCTGGCGCGCAGCTTTCTTCGCATCGACGGCGAGTGGCGGGACTTCTACCTCTTCCAGCGACTCGCAGACAACTGAGCTAGTGCCTGTTCTCCTGGTGCTGCGAGGCGCCTTCCAGTGCGGGCATCCAGGGTTCGCGGCGCTTGATCCAGATCTCCGCCTCGGGCCGTAGCTCGAACGGCGCGTCGTCGAGCGTCCCGAGCTGAAGCTCAACGCCCTCCGGATCGAGGAGGAAGAGGCGCGAGCCGCAACGCGGACAGAAGCTGTCGTTGTCGTACGTGGCGTACTCGCCGGTCACCTCGAACGCGCTCAGCGGCCACTGCCCGTAGATCGTGTAGGTGCTGCCCGACCTCTTCCGGCAGTCGGCGCAGTGACAGCGTCCGACGTGGAACGGCTCGCCGCGAACCGTGTAGCGGACGGCCCCGCAGACACATCCGCCGCTGCGCACTCTTTCGTCCATCGTCGTGGAACCTAGACGCTCTGGGGATCGACGTCGACGACGACGGTGAGGCCGGCGCGACGCATCGCGGGTGCCGCGGCCGCGAGCAGCGACGCGGCGCGGGAGGCAAGCGCCCGCGGACGGTCGGTCTTGCCGACGAGTTGAGCGCGGTGACGGCCGCGCAGCCTCAGCAGCGGTGCGGGGCCGAGCAGCTCGAATTCCGGCAGGCCGTTCTTCAGCTCTTCGAGTGCGCGGGTCGCGTCGGCGAGCTCTGGGCCGGACACGAGGACGCGCACGAGGTGGCGAAACGGCGGATAGCCGAGGGCGCGGCGGCGCTCGAGCTCTCCGGCGAGGAAGCCGGAGACGTCGTGGCGCGCAGCGTGCGCCACCGCGCGCGACTCCGGTTGAAACGTCTGGACGATGACGCGTCCCGGCGCGTCGCGACCGCTGCGCCCGGCGAGCTGGGTGAGAAGTTGGAAGGTCCTCTCCTCCGCCCGGAAGTCGGGCAGGCCGAGTCCGGTGTCCGCGTCGACGACGGCTGCGAGTTCGACCCCGGCGAAGTGGTGGCCCTTCGCGACCATCTGCGTTCCGACGAGAACGGCGCAATCGGCGCGCGCAAACCGCTCGAGCGCTTGCCGAAGCTCCTCCGGCTTCGCGATCGCGTCGGCGTCGAGCCGGATCCGCTCCAGTTCCGGAACGTGACGCTCGAGCTCTCGCTCGAGCCGTTGCGTCCCGGCGCCGATCCGCGCGAGCTCGGGCGAGCCGCACGCGGGACACGTGTCGGCGGCGGACTCGCGGGCGCCGCAGTGATGGCAGCGCAGCGTGGCGTCCCCGTGCAGAGTGAACGCGACGTCGCAGTTGGGGCACCGGCGGGTGACGCCACATGCACGGCAGTGGAGGGCGGGTGCGACGCCACGCCGGTTTAGCAGCAGGATCGCCTTCCCTCCTTCCTCCGCGAGCCGGCCCAGTTCCGCGAGCAGCGGCGCCGAGAGCGGATAGCCCGTCTCGTGCCGCAGATCGACTACGCGCACCGTGGGCATCGGCGCCCCGATCCGGCCGCCGAGCTCGAGTCGCTCGAGTGCGTGCCAGGACTCCGGGCGCGGGGTCGCCGAGCCGAAGATTGCAACAGCTCCCTCGAGGGCGGCGCGCTTCGCAGCGACGGTGCGGGCGTCGTAGCGCGGATCGGACTCCTGCTTGTAGGACGCGTCGTGCTCCTCGTCGACGCAGATCACGCCGAGTGACGGGATCGGCGCGAACACCGCCGAGCGCGCGCCGACGACGACCGGGGCCTCGCCCGAGACGATCCGCTCTCGCTCGTCCCGCCGCTCGGCGTCGGAAAGGCCGGAGTGGATGACCGCGACGCGGTCGCCGAAGCGCGCCCGGAAGCGTCCGAGCGTTTGCGGCGTCAGCGCGATCTCCGGCACGAGGACGATGGCGCCGCGGCCCGCGGCGAGAGCCGCTTCGCAGGCGCGGATGTAGACCTCGGTCTTGCCGCTTCCGGTCGCGCCGGCGAGAAGGACGTTGCCGCCGCCGGTCGACAGGAGGCTCTCGATTCGCTCGAGCGCGTGTTCCTGCGGCTCGGAAAGACGTGCAGGCGCCGGCTCGGCCGCGAGGGCCGAGGTCGCAGCGACCTCGCGGCGCTCCCCGCGCCGTTTGGCCTGCTGCGGCGCGATCAGAGCGAGCGCGCGGGCCGGCGTCGAGCCGTAGTAGTCCGCGAGCCAGAGGGCGAGGTCGACGAGCGCGGGCGGCAGCGTCTCGAGCACGCGTTCGGCCGCGACCGGCTCGACGTCGGGCGGCGCCTCGGCGTCGGCGTCGACGACAACCCCGCGGCGGCGCGCATTGCCGAAGCGGATCGCGAGCACGGCTCCCTTCCCCACGTCGTCGTCGATCTCGTACGTGAACGGCCGCGCAAGCGAGCGCGCGCTGACGATCGGGTAGACGGACGCGAGGCGAGACACGGGCAGCGAGCGTAGCCGGGGCGCTGGTCGGCGCTTCCACGCCCCACGTCGCCCCGTCGGGATGATGGCCTCGCCTGCCTGCGCGCGGACGGTAGGCTCGCCAGAGAACCAGGCAAGAGAGGAGAGCAATGACCGACCAGGACACCGCGCTCGGCCCAGTCGACTACCTGATCGTCGAATGGCCGGCCGGCACGCAGCCCAACGGCGAGGGGCTCAAGGAGCTCGCCAACCTGACCGACCTCGGCCTAATCCGCGTGCTCGACCTCGTGTTCGTGACGAAGGGAGACGACGGCGTGGTGGCCGGGCTGGCCCTCGCAGACATCGACGCCGCCGGCGAGCTCGATCTCATCGAGTTCGAAGGCGCGGCGTCGGGACTGATCGGCGAGGACGACTATGACGACGCCGGCGCGGCGCTCGAGCCCGGTGCCTCGGCAGCGATCCTGCTGTACGAGAACCGCTGGGCGCGGCCATTCGCCGCGGCCGTCCAGTCGAGCGGCGCCCAGCTCGTCGCACGAGGAGGCATCCCCGGAGCCGATCTCGCCGACCACGCCGAGACACTCGCGTAGAGAGGAGACCCAGATGCCGTTGCTCCGAGGAGTTGCCCGCACTGCCGTGATCGCGGGAACCGCGACCGCGGTCTCGAACCGCGTCTCCCGCCGGCAGGCGGATCGCTGGTCCCAGGAGGACCAGGGCCAAGAGCAGCAGTACCAGGAGCCCGCTCCGGCGGCGGCCCCCGCGGCCGATCCGCTCGAGCAGCTCAAGCAGCTCGGCGAGCTGAAGGCCTCAGGTGTCCTCACGGACGCCGAGTTCGAGGCGCAGAAGGCGAAGATCCTCCAAGGCGTCAACTAAGCCAACAAGCACGAGCCGTTCCGGCCGCGACCCGCGGCCGGGATGGCCCGTTCGCGTGCGACCATTCCAGGATGAGTCTGCGGCGCTCCGCAGTCACGCTCGTCCTGCTCGGTGCGCTTCTCGTGCCGGTTGCCGTCGCGGGCGCGACCCGAGGCGTGCGGACCGTGCGGGTGAGCCATTGTCCGCCGCCGCCGAACGCCGAGGTCGTACAGGCGGTCGACGGCCGCTACGTCTACGAGGTCTGGATCGGCTGCAGACGCAGGATCGGCTTCGCTCGGTCGGTCGACGGCGGCAGGACGTTCGGGCCGTCCAGAGCCGTCCGCGGGTCGCATCGCCGCGGACTGCACACCTGGGATCCGGCGATTGCCGTAGCACCCAACGGAACGGTCTATGTGGCGTACATGGTCGGCCCGCCCGAAGACGCGCGCCGCAGCTCGGCCCCGATGAGACCGGTCGTCGCGGTCTCGCACGACCACGGACGGTCGTTCGATCGCGTCTCGACGCTCCCCGTGCCGCCTGCGACGAACGGCAGCGGAAACTTCGGTGACCGTCCGTTCGTCGCCGTCGGGCCCAACGGAGCCGTATACGTGACCTGGGACTACGGACCGCGGCGAGACCAGGTGCGGATCGTCTGTCCCCCGACGAGCAGCTGCTTCTTCTACGGAGGCGACTTCAACGGGGTGCTCCAGAAGTCGCTCGACGGCGGGAGGACGTGGACCAAGGTTGCACCGATCACTCCCGGCTACCCGCTCGGGGGCGTCTACAGCGCTCCGATCGTCGCGGAACGCAGCGGAGCGCTCGACGTCCTCTACTGGCAGCACCCGACCAACCCGAAGACCCTCGCTGTGTCGCCGGGACACGAGTACTTCATCCGTTCGACCGACGGAGGTAACAGCTGGTCGAAGCCGGTGCCTGTCGGACCCGGGGCCGGGACGATCGGCCTGAAGGAGTGGTGGATCGACGGTTCGCTGGCCGTAGACCCCGCCGGAACGCTCTACGCGAGCTGGGACACGCAGAACCACGGGCGCGACACGGCCTGGCTCGCCTGGTCGACGGACCACGGTCAGCACTGGTCGTCTCCGCTGCGCGTCGCGTCGAGCCGAACCGAGCATCTGACCCAGGTCGCCGCCGCCGGCCGTCACGTGGTCTACGTCGCATGGCAGACGATCGTTCGCGGCAAGGGCTATGCGACCTTCCTGCGCCGCTATGCGCTCGGCAGGGGATGGACTTTCCCGGCAGCACGTGTCTCGCCGGCGTACGGCAACCCCAGGATCTGGCCCGGCGACACGTTCGGCCTGTCGATGAAGAACGGCTCCGTGCTCCTGAGCTGGGGAAGCGCGATCGACGGCCGGCGAACGTCGGAGATCTACTCCGCGGCCGTCAAGCTGCCGACGGGCTAGACGCCGGCCGCGGTGACGACGAAGTCGGTCGCGAAGCCGAGGACGATCCCGGCCATGAGGAGCCAGGTGATGAGGACCGGGTGGCCGTACTTGCGGTTGACCGCGAACAGTTCCTGGACGACGTAGAGGATCGAGCCGCCGGCGATCGTGAAGAAGACGACCGACATGGCGTCGCTCGTCCACGCCTGCCCCACGGCGGTGCCGAGGAACGTAGGCCCGCCACCGATCACCCCGAGGAGCGCCAACAGCCGCCAGCTCGGCACGATCCCGGCTCCGCTGAGCGGGCCGCAGATGCCGAAGCCCTCCGTCGCGTTGTGGAGCCCGAAGCCGATGATCAGCGTCACGGCAAGACCGATCTCGCTCGCGGCGGCGGCCTGCCCGATCGCAAGACCCTCGCCGAAGTTGTGCACACCGATCCCGACTGCGATCAGGAACGACAGCCGGACGGCCGGATTCGTCAGGTCGAGCCGTTGCCGTTCGGTGAACTCGTCGACGGCGGCCGCGCCCGGCCCGACGAGCGTCGAGGAGCGGCGGTCGGCGCGTTGCTTCATCCACGACTCGTAGTACACGAGGCTCATCAGTCCGGCCCCGAAGCCCAGCAGTCCGAGCACGCTGAGACCCGAGAATCGGCCCCATTGATGGGCCTGGAGTGCGCCCTCGATCGGCTCGACGGCGCCTGACATGACGTCCCAGAAAAGGAAGATGAGGATGCCGGTGGCGAGAGCCGACAGACCTGCACGCGTGTTGGCGCTGAGGCCCTGCATGCGCCCCACAGGCAGGCCGAGAAAGATCGTGCCGCCCGCGATCGCGCCGAGCAGGAGTATCTGAGCTGTCGACATCGGTCAGTAACCCTAACTGTCCGTGTAAGGGTGCCCTTACACCAGCCGTCGCGGGCAATATAGCCACGTGCCTGCCGCCGGCCACTCGGTAGACGAATACCTCGAGACGATCTACTTTCTCGCCTTCCCGATCGGCGAGTACACGCCACACGGCGCAGGCTCCCCTCCACTCGCCTCGCGGGTGGCCGAGATGCTCCACGTTTCCCGCGCCTCCGCCGGCGAGATGCTGAAGCGGCTCGAAGCCGAGGGTCTGATCGAGCGTGGCAAGAAGAAGGAGGCGCTCCTCACCGACAGCGGCCGCGAGCGGGCGGAGCGTGTCGTGCGCAAGCATCGGATCATCGAGCGACTGCTGACCGACTTCATGGGCTACACCGCCTACGAGTCACACGAGCGGGCCGATGAGCTCGGCGACACGTTCGACGACGAGATGATCGAGCGGATCGACGACAAGCTCGGACACCCGCAGCGGTGCCCGCATGGCTGGCCCGTCGACCCGGCGGTCGAGCAGGCGGAAAACGCCGGGCTCGCGCCGCTCGCGACGCTGCCGGCCGGGACACGCGCGACGATCGTCCGCCTTGCCGAGCACGACGGCGACCTTCTGCACTGGTTCTACGACCAAGGCCTCGTGCCGGGGACGAGCATCCTCGTGCGCACCGCCGAGCCGGCGGCGGATCAGTTCACGGTCTCGATCGAGAAGGTCGGCGAGCGGGCGATCTCGGAGAAGGCCGCCGCCGGGCTCTTCGTCAGACCGTCGTAGCCTCTGCGAGTCCCGCAGCAGCGCGGAGGGCTTCCGCGCGGTCGGTCCGCTCCCAGGTGAAGTCGCCGTCCTCGCGGCCGAAGTGACCGTACGCAGCCGTCTTCGAGTAGATCGGCCGGCGCAGGTCGAGGTCACGCAGGATCGCGGCCGGGCGCAGGTCGAAGTGTTCGCGAACGAGCTCTTCGATCCTCGGCACCGGAATTGCCTCCGTGCCGAAGGTGTCCACGAGAACCGACAGCGGATGCGCGACGCCGATGGCGTACGCCACCTGGAGCTGGCAGCGCTCGGCCAGGCCGGCAGCGACGAGATTCTTCGCCACCCAGCGGGCCGCATACGCCGCCGACCGGTCGACCTTGGTCGGGTCCTTGCCCGAGAAGGCGCCGCCGCCGTGCGGAGCCGAGCCGCCATAGGTGTCGACGATGATCTTGCGTCCCGTGAGGCCCGAGTCGCCCATGGGACCGCCGATCACGAACTTGCCGGTCGGATTGCAGTAGACGAAGTCTCGGTCGTGCTCGAGCCGCCGCTGGTCGTAGAGCTCCTTCGGGAGGATCGGCTCGATCACGTGCTCGATCAGGTCCGGCTTGAGCAGGGTGTCGACGTCGAGTCCGTCGCGGTGCTGCGTCGACACGAGCACGCGCTCGATCTCGACCGGCCTCTGCCGGCCGTGCTCGTCGACGTCGTAGCGCACGGTCACCTGCGTCTTGCCGTCGGGGCGCAGATACGGGAGCACGTCTGCCTTCCGCACCTCCGCGAGCCGCCGCGCCAACCGGTGCGCGAGCATGATCGGCAGCGGCATCAACTCGTCCGTCTCACTCGAGGCGTAGCCGAACATCATCCCCTGGTCGCCGGCTCCGACCTGATCCAACGGATCGCTGTCGCCGTGCTGGTTCTCGTACGAGGCGTTCACGCCCTGAGCGATGTCCGGGGACTGTTCGTCGATCGCCACTACGACGCCGCAGGTCTCAGCGTCGAAGCCGAACTTCGCGCGGGTGTAGCCGATCTCGCGGATCCTGCTGCGGACGAGTTGGGGGATGTCGACGTAGGTCTCGGTCGTGATCTCGCCTGCGACGACGACGAGCCCGGTCGTGATCAGCGTCTCGCAGGCGACCCGTCCGTGGGGATCGTCGGCGAGGACGGCGTCGAGCACGGAGTCGGAGATCTGGTCGGCCATCTTGTCGGGATGGCCCTCGGTGACGGACTCCGACGTGAACGAAAAGGAGCGAGTTGTCATGGCGGGCAGGCTAGCCAACGCGCGGTCACTCCTCGGTTGGTTCCCGTCCCATCAGGCCCGCGGCGAGGTCGGTGATGCTCTGGCCGGAGAGCACGGCGCAGACGCCCTCGGTGATCGGCAGCTCGACACCGAGGCGGTGCGAGAGGTCGCGCAGGATCGGTGCCGTCGTAACGCCTTCGACCGTCTGGCCGATCTCGGCGACTGCCCGCTCTGGGGTGAGCCCCTGGGCGATCAGCGCGCCCGCCTGGCGGTTGCGGGTCTTGGAGCTGCAGCAGCTGACCACCAGATCGCCGATGCCGGCGAGGCCGGCGAAGGTCTCGGGCCTCGCGCCCGCCGCCTCGCCCAGCCGCGTCATCTCGGCCAGCCCGCGGGAGATGAGCGAGGCCTTTGCGTTGTCACCGAGCCGGAGGCCGTCGACGCCGCCGGCCGCCAGCGCAATCACGTTCTTCGCGGCCGCGCACAGCTCGACGCCGACGAGATCCGGATTGACATACGCCCGGAAGAGGCCGGAGTTGAGGGCGTGCTGGAGCTGGCCCGCGAGGAAGCCGTCCTCGCTCGCAATCACTGCCGCCGTCGGCAGGCCTTCCGCGATCTCCTCCGCGATGTTCGGCCCGGAGAGAACGGCGACTGAGCGGCCACGGACACGAGTGGAGAGCCGCTCCCCGGTCTCCGGGTCGAGACCCTTGACGAGGCTCAGCACGGGCGCCTCCCCCGGCAACGCCTCCACGACGTCGGCGAAGGCACGGCTGGGCACCGCGACGACCACAACCTCGGCATCGACAGGCGCATCGGCGACCGCGACCGCCTCGGCCGCGCTCAGGTCGACACTCTGCAGGTAGCGCGGATTCCACCCCGTGCGAGCGATCGTCTCGGCCTGCTCGCGCGAGCGGCAAGCCAGAACCACCTCGTGACCGCGTTCGAGGAGGACACGCGTGAACGCCGTTCCCCACGATCCCGCGCCGACCACGAGAAACCGCATCCTCAGGACCGTCTCACGAAGTCGATCGAGACAGGCACGCCGTCGAGGCCGAAGCGCTCGCGCAACCGGTTCTCGACCCAGTAGCCGTAGTCGCGCGTTACGAGCCCGGGGTCGTTGACGAAGACGCGGATGCGCGGCGGGCGTACGCGGATCTGGGCGCCGTAGAGGAGGTTGAGGCGGCGCCCGCGGCGCCCGCTCGGCGGCTGCCGCGCTTCGCGCAGCTCGGCGAACGCGCGGTTCAGCTCCGGCGTCGGGATCCGCGCCGTATGCCGGTCGAAGAGCTCGACGACGCCGTCGAGCAGCCGCTCGAGGCCGCGACCGGTGTGCGAGGAGACGGCGACGAACGGCGGCCGCTGACGGAGGCGGCGCCGAAGCTGGCCGCGCACGTCCTCGACGTTGATCGAGGTGGCGTCCCACTTCGAGAGGACAACGAGCGTCGAGCAGTCGGCGTGTCGGGCCACGTCGGCGACGGCGATGTCCTGCTCCACGATCCCCTCGGCAGAGTCGACGAGTACGAGTGCGACGTCGGCGCGTTCCGCCGCCTCGAGCGCACGCAGCTCCGAGTAGTACTCGATCCCCTGCCGGTGCCGGCGCTTGCGCCGCAAGCCAGCGGTGTCGATCAGCACGAAGGTTCGCTCGCCGCGCTCGAGCACCGTGTCGACGGAGTCGCGGGTCGTGCCCGGAATCTCGCTCACGATCAGCCGTTCCTGGCCGAGAAGCGCGTTGACGAGGCTGGACTTGCCGACGTTCGGCCGACCGAGGATCGCGACGCGAATCGCGTCGTCGGACAGAGAGGGCCGTCCCGCGGGCGCGAGTCTCTCGAGCTCCTCGACGACGCGGTCGAGCAGGTCACCGCTGCCGGTCCCGTGCAGGCCCGAGACCGGGATCGGGTCACCGAGTCCGAGCCTGTGCAGTTCGAGGGCGAACGGCTCCTGGCTCGGATCGTCGATCTTGTTCGCGAGCACGAGCACCGGCTTGTGCGCCTCGCGCAGGATCTGGGCCACCTCCTCGTCGCCGGGCGTGACTCCGGCGCGCGCGTCGACGACGAAGAGCACGAGATCCGCCTCCCCAACCGCCTCGCGCGCCTGCTGCGCGATCGCGCGCGTGATCGGTGTCGGATCGGCGATGTCGACGCCGCCGGTGTCGACGAGGACGAAGCGCTTGCCCGTCCACTCGCAGACCAGCTCCTTCCGGTCACGCGTCACGCCCGGGCTCTCGTGGACGACGGCCGCGCGGCTCTCGGTCAGCCGGTTGAGCAGCGTCGATTTGCCGACGTTGGGGAAGCCGATGATCGCCACCGCGCCGAGGAGCGTTGGAGGCGGCAGCGCGGGCAGGTCGCCCGGGTCGGATGGCTCGAACTCGCTCACGCGCGAAGCGTGACCGGTCCGCCGTCCTCCCGCGCCGGCGGAACGGCGACGCGGGGCCGGCCCACCTCGTGCAGGTCGCGCAGCCAGACCCAGAGCCGGTAGAGCTCCGCCTCGATCTGCTCGGACGCCTCCCGGTATCCCTTGCCGCCGCGCGGCAGTCCGTCGAAGCGCATCGGCTCGCCCCACGCGATCGAGACCGGTGCGAAGTTGCCGACCTTCCAGCGCTGCGAGCCGTGGATCGCACCGCAGATCACCGGCACGTCCTCCTGCAGCGCGACCATCGCCGCACCCGGCTGAACATGCCCGGGAACACCGCTTCGCTGGCGCGTGCCCTCGACGAAGACTCCCAGGGCGTCGCCGTTGCGCACGACCTCACGCATCTGCCGCACGGCCTCACGGTCGGACTCGCCACGTCGCACGGACAGCGTCCCGAAGCTGCGGATGAGCTCCCCGAGTCCCGGCACGCCGTGCGCTTCGACCTTCGCGAGGAAGTAGAGGTTGCGCTTGCAGACCCAGCCGAAGCAGGGGATGTCGATCCAGCTGAAGTGGTTGAACGCGAACACGACGCCACCGTTCTGCGGGATCCGGTCGCCGCCGTACGAATGGAGCCGCGTGGCCAGCGCCGCGGAGCCGCCGAGCACGGGGCGACCGAACAGCCAGGTGACGTCGTGGGTATTCACGCTGCCGAGCGTTCGCGCACCAAGGCCTCGATCCGGTCGACGACGTCCTGGACCTCGAGGCTCGTGGTGTCGATCTCGGTCGCGTCCGGCGCCGGCTGCATCCGCTCGGCGTCTCTTGCATCCCGCTTGCGCAGGTCGGTGGCGAGTGCGTCGGCACCGATCCCGGGGCGCTCCGCCATCCGCCGGCGCGCTCGCACGTCGCGGTCGGCCACGAGGTAGACCTTCACCTCGGCATCGGGCACGACGACCGTCCCGATATCGCGGCCTTCGATCACGAAGTCTCCCTCGCCTCCGAGCTGTCGCTGCCGCTCGCGCATCACGTCGCGCACGGCCGGATGGCGTGCGACCACCGGGACCATCCGGTCGACCCGATCGCTGCGGATCGAAGACGTGACATCGGTGCCTGCAATCGACACGCGGTCGTCCTCCGCGAACAGGACGGGATTTTCGCGCGCGAGCTGCGCCAGCCCTTGACCCGCGCTGAGGTCGAGCCCGCGCTTCATCGCCAGCCAGGTGAGCGCGCGGTACATCGCGCCGGTGTCGAGGTAGCGGAAACCGAGCCGCTCGGCGAGCGCGCGTGCCACTGTGCTCTTGCCCGCGCCTGCGGGCCCGTCGATTGCCACCACCATCGCGTTAGCGCCTCGTCACCGACTCCAGGAGCTCATAGAAACCGGGGAAGCTTATAGCTGCAGTGTCGGCGCCCTCGATCGCGACGCCCTCACGGGAGGAGAGGCCCGCGACGGCGCCGAGCATGGCGATCCGATGGTCGCCGCGAGCGTCGACCCGACCTCCGCGCAGCCGGGCGGGAACGCCTGTGACCGTCCAGCCGTCCGGGAGGGAGTGGATCCGCGCACCGAGCGGTCGCAGCCCGTCGGTGACCGCCTCGATGCGGTCGGACTCCTTTACCCGCAGCTCGCCCGCGCCTGAGACCCGCGTCTCGCCGCGCGCGTGCGAGGCGAGGAGCGCCACCAGCGGCAGCTCGTCGACGAGCCCCGGCACCTCGTCGGCTCCGATCTCCGTGGCCACCAGCTCTCCCGGCTGTACCTGCACCGACGCGACCGGCTCGCCGCCAGCGCGACGCCGGTCGAACACCGAGATGCGCGCGCCCATCCGCTCGAGCACGTCGAGCAGACCGGTGCGCCGCGGATTGACGCCGAGGTCGTGGAACGTGACGTCGCTGCCGGGTACGAGCGCCGCAGCGACGAGCAACGGCGCCGCAGACGAAAAGTCCCCCGGAACGTCGACCTCGTCCAGCCGCAGCGCGCCCGCCGGCTCAATGGTCACCGACGACGCGCGGCGACGCACACGGACTCCCGCCGCGTCGAGCATCAGCTCGGTGTGGTCCCGAGTCGGGATCCGCTCCACCACGGTCGTCGGTCCGTCGGCGTTGAGACCCGCAAGGAGGATCGCGGACTTCACCTGCGCGCTCGCCACCTCGGGTTCGAGTTCGATCCCGCGCAACGCGTCCGACCCGTGGACCACGAGCGGCGCATGCCCGTCGGTCGTCTCGACCGCCGCGCCCATGCGTCGCAGCGGTGCCGCGATTCGCTCCATCGGCCGAGGCGTCAGCGATTCGTCGCCCGTGAGCGTGAACTCGCCGTCCTGGCCCGCGAGAACGCCGGTCAGCAGGCGCATGAGCGTTCCCGCATTGCGGCAGTCCACCGTGCCGGCGCGCAGCCCCCGCAGCCCGACGCCGTGCACGACGAGGTCGTCGTCGGCGATCTCGTCGACTTCGGCCCCGAGCGTGCGCACCGCGTCGACGGTCGCCTGCGTGTCGCCCGAGCGGCCGAAGCCGTGCACCTGTGTCTCCCCCTCGGCGAGGGCGCCGATCAGGACGGAGCGGTGCGAGATCGACTTGTCACCGGGCACGACGACGTGCCCGACCAGCGACGCGGCCGGTTCTACGCGCACATCAGCCGATCGTGCGGCCCATGAGGGACGCGAGCGCGCGGATCTCGTCGGCGAAGTCGCCGAACTCGGAGGTCGGGATCTGCTGCGCGGCGTCACACAGCGCCTCCTCGGGCCGCGGATGCACCTCGACGATGATCCCGTCCGCGCCCGCCGCGACCGCCGCGCGTGCGAGCGGCAGCACGAGGTCACGGCGGCCGGCCGGATGCGACGGATCGACGATCACGGGCAGGTGGGTCTCCTGCTTGAGCACGGGAATCGCGCCGATGTCGAGCGTGAAGCGGGTCGCCGTTTCGAACGTCTTGATCCCGCGCTCGCAGAGGATCACCTCGGAGTTGCCCTCCTTGACGATGTACTCCGCGGCCATCAGTAGGTCCTCGACCGTCGAGGAGAGCCCGCGCTTGAGCAGGACGGGCTTGGGCGCGCGGCCGACCTCGGAGAGCAGTGAGAAGTTCGACATGTTGCGAGCGCCGATCTGAATCACGTCCGCCGCCTCGACGACCTCCTCGACGTGGCGCGGATCCATGAGCTCGGTGACGAGAGGGAGGCCGGTCTCGGCGCGCGCCTCCTTCAGGATCACGAGTGCCTCTTCGCCGAGCCCCTGGAACGCGTAGGGCGAGGTGCGGGGCTTGAACGCGCCGCCGCGCAGCATCGTCACGCCCTCGGCCGCCACGGCCCGCGCGGTCTCGAGCGTCTGCTCCCGCGTCTCAACCGTGCATGGGCCCGCGATGAAGCCGAAGTAACCGTCGCCGATGCGGCGGCCGCGCACCTCGATCACCGTCGGATCCGGAGAGAGCTCGCGCGAGACGAGCTTGTACGGCTTGAGAATCGGTAGCACCTGCTCGACGCCGGCGAAGCCCTCGAGCGGCAGCGTCGCAAGCAGTTCGCGCTCGCCGATCGCGCCGATCACGGTGGCCTCGCGCCCGGGCGTGACGAGCGCCGAGCACCCGGCTTCGTCGAGCCGCGCGACGACCTCGTCCACCTGATCCTGGGTGGCACTCGCGCCCATCACGATGAGGAGTTCAGGTGCGCCGGTGATCGCCATCGAGACAGCTTAGGCAGAATCACCTTCCATGGCCGCGGACGCCGCCACCACACCAGCCGGGGAGGCAACCAAGCCTCGCGTCTTCTCGGGCATCCAACCGACCGGCCGGAAGACGCTCGGCAACTACAGCGGCGGTTTTCGCCAGTACGCGCAGACGCAGGAGACACACGACGCCTTCTTTTGCATCGTCGACCTGCACTCGATCACCGTCGAGTACGACCCGAACGAGCTGCGCCAGTCGACGCTCGACCTCGCGGCAATGCTGTTCGCGACCGGCCTCGATCCCGAGCGCTCGACGGTCTTCTGCCAGAGCCACGTGACCGCGCATGCCGAGGCGGCGTGGCTGCTGTCGGCTGTCGCCAGCTACGGCCAGTTGGGCCGCATGACGCAGTTCAAGGAGAAGTCCGACCGACACGAGTTCGTCTCGGCCGGCCTCTTCACGTACCCCGTGCTGATGGCGGGCGACATCCTGCTCTACCAGACGGACCTCGTTCCCATCGGCGACGACCAGCGCCAGCACCTCGAGCTCGCCCGCGACATCGCCGAGCGCTTCAACCATCGCTACGGCGAGACGTTCCGCGTGCCGGGCGGGAAGTTCCCCGAGGTCGGCGGCCGGATCATGGATCTGCAGGACCCGACGAGCAAGATGTCCACGACGCTCTCGTCCGAGCAGGGCGCGGTCTACCTCGCCGACACGCCCGACGCGATCCGCAAGAAGTTCAAGTCCGCCGTGACCGACTCGGGCCGCGAGGTGCGCTACGAGCCGAACGAGAAGCCGGGCGTCTCGAACCTGCTCGAGATCATGAACGTCGCCACCGGAGAGCCGATCGACGCGCTCGAGCAGAGCTTCGACGGCGCGGGTTACGGTGACTTCAAGGAGGCGGTCGGCGAGGCGGTCGTGTCCCTCCTCGCACCCATCCAGGCCCGCTTCGAGGCGCTGCGGAGCGACGAGCGGGAACTCCAGCGCCTGCTCGCCGTGGGCGCGGAGAAGGCCCGGCGGGCGAGCGAGCCGACGCTCGAGACAATGTACGAGCGCATGGGTTTCGTGAAGCCCGGGGCGGGCCGCTTCTTCGGAGCGGCCCGCCCACGTGGGCTCTAGCTCTTAGCCCGTTCCGGCCAGAGCGTTCGCCTGGGCCACGATGCTCTGGCAGTTCTTGACGTCGTTGGCTCCAGGGATCGGTGTGTTGTTGAACTCGGCGTCGAACAAGTCGCCCTTGATCTTCGTCGCGAGCGTGTCACGCGCAGCGCCCAGCGACTTGATCTGGTCGAGCGTCGAGTCGTACGTCGAGTCGTCCGAGCTCGAGCCGGTCTTCAGCGCAGCCGTGTCGGCCAGGATCAGATCCGTACCGAACTGCCCGACGCTCGAGTCGAGCTGCTTGTAACAGACGGCAAGCCGCTGAAACTTCGGCTGGCCGGACTTGTCGGGTGGGTTCGTGAGGTCCTCCACCAGGACGCGGCCGTCCCCGACGTAGTCGTCCTTGAGGCCGGTGAGCGCCATCAGGGTCGGGCGCAGGTCGGTCTCGTCTCCCCATGTGCCCGGATCGTTGTTCGGCGTCACCAGCTGCGGGTTGGAGTTGGCGCCGTCGGCCGAGTTCGGACCGTCCGCGGCGGAGCGCCCGTCGACGCCCTTGTTCGCGACGCCCGGACCGACGATGCCGAGCCATGTGTTGTCGATCTCGGGCGCGTAGTAGCCGTGATCCCAGGCGAACGCGCCGCTGACGGACACGCAGTTCGTGGCGGCATTCGCCGCCGTGGTCCCGGCTGGGCAGCCGTCGAGGGCTGTCGACTTGTCCTGCGTCCCCGAGGTCAGGAAGAAGTCGCCCTTCGGCCAGACCGTGAAGGACGGGGTGCGGTTCGGGTCCGCGTTCACGAAGTGGAGTAACTGCTCGACCTCCGGGTCGACCTCATATTGCGTCAGGTTCTCCGTCGCGTTGTCGTAGCTGTCGAAGACCTGAGCGTTGCCGAAGTCTCGCTCGAGCTGCCGCGTCATCGGGTCCGTCGGGCCTGGGTTCCCCTTGATGAAGATGGAGTTGCCCTGCGGCTCGTTGTAAAACGGCGTCGTGTTGCCGAGCTGGTTCTTCAGCAGCCCGTGGATGTTGACGAACTGCTCGCCGATCGCCGGGCCCTGCGCCCCTGTGGCATACGAGCACGTGTAGTCGATCGCGCCCGGAGTACCGGTGCAATTCGGCTGGACGGAGCGGCCGACGTTCGCCCCTGCAAAGTGGTCGCCCTCCTCCGCACTGAACATGAACACCGTGTTCGAGGGGGTGATGCCGTCGTCGGCGAGCCGCTGGAAGAAGGTTGCGAAGGCGGCGTTGTAGGAGGCCAGCGTGGCCTTGTAGCACGGGTCCGCGGGCCCCTGGGCAGCCGTGGCGCTGGTGCTCGGGTTCGTGCAGCCCGACTGCGGGTTGGGTCCCTGCCCCTTCCTCTCGTGTGCGTCCGAGATGTAGCCGTACACCACCGGCACACCGGTCTCCAGCATGTCCGCCGTGTAGGCGAGCGTCTGCGACGCACTGATCGGGCCGAAGCCCGGGAAGCCCGGCGTGAAGGCATTGACCGACGGGGTCTTGAAGTTCCCACGCATCGTGGTGCCGTTCAGGTCGGTCAGGTTGCCCTGCGTGTCGAAGACCGGATAGCTGTGGCCGTTGACGACGCGATTGCCGCCCGAGTTCGCTGCGGCATCAAGCTGCGGCGTCAGGTACTTGCTGCCGAATAGCGCCTGGAAGCCGGAGTAGCCGCCCGGCTCGTCCGGGAGCGAATCCGTCACCGCGGTGGGCGACGCCGTCGACTGGCCGAACTTGACCGCCTGCGCGTCCGCGCAGAACGAGGCGCCCTGGGCGCAGTGGACACCGAGACCGACGTAATCGTTCGTCTCCTGTTGCTTGAACGAATCGGTGTCGGCGTTGAGCTGCTGCACCTCCGGCGAGTTCGCTCCGAAGAAGTTCGCCAGGTCGGGATTCGTATTCTCGAGCACCATGTTCGCCGTCGAGACGTCGCCGACATTGCAGCCGGCGCGGGTGAACGGAACCCAGGGCGCCGGCGGTGTGGAGACCGGCGACCCTGCGGCCGGCACGCTCGGCGAGTACGGCATGTTCGGGAACTGGGCGCCGGTGTACTTGCTCGTCCAGTACGCGAAGGACGAGTGCGGAACGACCGTACCGTCCGCCTGGTACGTCTCGTAGGTGTTTGTCAGGCCCTGGCCGTGCCGGTCGCCGTAGAGGCCGGTGTAACCCGTCAGCGAGTCGTCGGCCGTGTGGGCGATCAGCGGCGTATGCATGTTCGAGAGCAGCGTGCCGTGGTCGGTGATGAAGTTCTTGAGCGCCGGCATCTGCTCGAGGTCGGAGAGCACGTTCGGGTTGTCCCGGTTGTAGTGCGTGTTGTCGAAGAGGATCTCGACGACGTGCTTGACTCCGTTTCCGAGCTGGCACGACGTGGTCGGTGTGTCCTTCGCCGCGGCGGTGGACGCCGAAGCGCCCAGTGTTACCGCGACCGAGATCGCGGCTACGACGGCGACCAGCGACGCCGCGAGTGCGGCTTTCCGAATCCTTCTCATTCCTCCCCCTAGGTCGTGTGCTGGGTCGGGCCGACGCTACTAGCTCTACCCGGAAGCCCGCCATGGAGAACCGGCGGTTGTCACGCCCCTGTTACGGAGTGTTCACCGCGCGCCGTAGTTGCTCGACCTCGGCGGTCTCCAGCTCCCGGCACGCGCCTGGCTCGAGGCCGTCGAGCTTCAGCCCGGCGTACGCGCTGCGGTGGAGTTGCGTGACAGGACGGCCGACGGCCGCCAGCATCCGCTTCACCTGGTGCTTGCGGCCCTCGTGCAGAACGAGTTCGACGCGGCCGCGGCCTAGCCTCCGCGCCTTAGCCGGCGCGGTCGGGCCGTCGTCGAGCTCGATCCCGTCGCGGAGGCGTTGGAGTGCCGCCTCGTCCGCGTCGCCCTCGACCTCGGCAACATACGCCTTCTCGACACCGTACCGCGGATGGGCGAGGCGGTGAGCAAGCTGGCCGTCGTTCGTGAGCAGGAGCGCGCCCGTCGTGTCCGCATCGAGCCGTCCCACGGGCACGACGTGCGGCTCGTCCGGGACGAGCTCGACGACGGTCGGCCGGCCGTGCGGATCTCGGGCGGTGGTGACGACCCCGGCCGGCTTGTGAAGGAGGACGTACCGGAGGCGCTGCCGTTCCACCTGCTGTCCGTCCACCTCGACCCGGTCGCGCGCACCGACCACGGTGTTGAGCTGCCCGGGCTCGCCGTTGACGCTGACGCGGCCGGCTTTGATCAGCTCGTCGGCACGTCGGCGCGACGCGACCCCTGCCCGGGCGAGGAACGCGTTCAATCGCATCCTGAAAAGATAGGGGCGTGCCGCACTACATCTCGCTCATCCGCTGGACCTCGCAGGGCCGGATGGGTCTGCCGGCTTGGCGCGACCGGGTCGAGGACGGCGAACGGGAGATCGAGGAGGCCGGCGGGAAGCTGGTTGGCGTCTGGGTGACGCTCGGCCGCTACGACGTCGTCGAGGTCTTCGAGGCTCCCGACGACGACACGGCGCTCGAGATCGTGACGAAGCTCAGCCACCACGGCGCCGAGCAGACCGAGACGCTGCGCGCTTTCACGCGCGACGAAGCCGAGAACATCATCAAGAAGCTCTAGAGCTCTACGCGCTGCGCTTCTCGGCGACCGTGTGCAGCCGGTCGCGGATCTCGGCCATGTCGGCTCCGACGTCGTCGAGGCGCGGCAGCTCCGAAAGACTGTCGAGTCCGAATATGCGCTCGAAGAGCGGCGTGGTGCGGTAGCGCACCGCGCCCCCGCCGCCGTTGTCGCGGCCTGCCTCCGCGATGAGGCCGCGCTCGAGAAGGTTGGCCACGGCCGAGTCGGCCGCAACGCCGCGGATGCGTGCGATGTCGGGCCGCGAGCAAGGGCCGAGATACGCGACGATCGCGAGCGTCTCGAGCGCCGCTTGGGAGAGGTTCCTCTGCGCCGGACGTTCGAACAGGCGCGCGCACGCGGCAGCTTCCTCTCGTCCGGCGCGGAACGCCCAGCCGCCCGCGACGTGCTCGAGCACGATCCCGCTCCGCTCGTCGGCGAAGCGCTCGCCCACGAGGCGCAGCGCATCCTCGATCCGCTCCGGGTCGTCGTTCGCAGCCGTGGCAAGCTCGTCGACCGAAAGCGGCGCCGAGGCCACGACGAGCAGCGCCTCGAGCGTCCGGGCGAGCTTGTCGAGCGGGTCAGTCGGAATCAGGCGGAGCGGACGGTCCATGCAGCGGTCCTTTCATCTTCGGCGGGGTTCTCCTGCGTCAGGCCCAGCGAAGCACTTGGCGTGGCGGTCTTTTGGCCGGGCGTCGTCGGCTTGGCCGGCGACGCTTCCAGCCGCAGCACCCTGATCGGCGCGAACGGCGCGGCTTGCTCGATCGACAGCTCGCCGGCACGACGGAGCTCGAGGAGCGCGAGAAACGCCGACGCCTGCTCGAGGCGGGTCATCTCCCCCACTTCTGTCTCGAAGTCGAAGCGCGAGCGCCGCTGCAAAAGCGCGCGAAAGCGCTCGAGGAACTGCGAGACCGGCGGAAAGCGGAGCGCCATGTGCGAGAGCGATACCTCCGGAGGCTCCTGCGCCAGCAGGCGGAGCACCTGCGCAAGCGACTCGGGATCCTGGGGCGCGAGCGGCGTCTCGACCTTCGGCGCACAGGGTGCCGGGCCGAGGCGGAAGTAGCGGTCACCCTCGGCCGCGAGCCGATCGCGCAGCCACGCAGCCGCCTCCTTAGCGCGCCGGTACTCGGCGAGCCGCCGCGCCAGCTCCTCGGCGGCCTCCTCGGGCTCGAGCTCCGCGAGCTCGGCCGCCTCATCGGGAAAGAGCGCCCGTGCCTTCAGCTCGAGCAGCGCCGCGATGAGGACGAGAAACTCGCCGCAGGCCTCGAGATCGAGCTCCTCCCGTTCGGCCAGCCGCTCGAGAAACGCCGTGACGATGCCGGCGAGGTCGACGTCGCGCAGGTCGAGCTCCTCCTTGAGTACGAGCGCGAGCAGCAGGTCGAAGGGTCCCTCGAACGCATCGAGGTCGAGCTCGAGCTCCCGGACGATCACAGTCCGGACCCTAGTGCCGTTACCGGACGCGGCCCTTGGGGACGGCCATGGTCGGCCCGGTGGCCACCGGGTGGGGCTTGGGCACAGCCTTCTCGGACGGCGTGTGGAAGAACTGCCACCAGATGAAGAAGCCGACTGAGATGATCCAGACCACGAGCGAGACCCAGAAATTCACGCGCATGTGGAGGAAGTAATTGGACGGGTCGATCCGCAGGATTTCCTCGAACGTGCGGAAGGTCGTGTACCACGCGACGTAGAGCGCAAAGAGCGCCGGCCGGCGAATGGTGAAGCGGCGGTCGACCCAGAGGAGCACGCCCACTCCGATCATGTCCCAGACGAACTCGTAGAGGAAGGTGGGCTGGTAGTAGCCGAACTGGCCGGTGGAGCGGTAGCGGTCCTGAATCCCGGCCTGGTGTGCCTGATCGATGCGCAACGCCCATGGCAGGCTGGTCGGTCTGCCGTAGAGCTCCTGATTCCAGTAGTTGCCCCAGCGGCCGATCCCCTGCGCCAGCAGGAGTCCCGGAGCGACGGCGTCCATCATCAGCCGGATGCTGTTGCCCGAGCGTCGCACGACGATGGCGCCGGCGATGACGCCGAACGGGATCGCGCCCCAGATGCCCAACCCGCCGTCCCAGACGGCGGCGAAGCCATACCAGTGCGCGTGGATCGCAGGATCCTGGTTCCAGCTCGTGAGGTCGTGATAGAGGCGTGCACCCACCACGCCAGCGATGACTCCCCAGAGCGCGACGCGGAAGACGAGATCCCAGTCGCCTCCCCAGCTCACCCAGCGGCGCCCGGTCAGCCAGATGCACGCGGCGATTCCGAGCAGCAGCGTCAAGCCGTACATGTGCAGTGTCAACGGGCCGACGCCGAAGGTGCCGTTCGAGGGCGAGGGGATGTACCCAAGGACGAGGCCGGTCACGAGCACGCATTGTGCCCGTGGCGCCGGGGGACCGTCAGGTCAACCCAGGATCCGGACGGCGAGCTCGGGCGGGCAGCCCCGCTGAACGAGCTCGATCGCCTGGTGGAGATCGACATCGATGCGGGCCGCGAGGGCGACGGCATCGTCACCCGCGAATCCCACGCGCATGAGCTCGGCGGTGCGCCAGCGCTCCACCCGCTCGCTCTCGGTCTCGATCTCGATGATGTCGTGTGCCGCAGCCATCCGAGTCTCCGTTCTCACTTTCGGGAAACCGCGACGATCGGATCTCCCCCTCCGGGGGGATTTCTGCGGGACTTAAGGCCCATCTTCGCGGCCGACCGGACCTACTGCACTGCGGCCGCGCCCAACAGGTGCCGCACGGAAGCGAAGAAGTCCGGCTGCGGGTCTACGCGGTACTCGGGGCCGAGCTCGAGGAGCTTCGACCCGAGCGAGGTGACGAGATCGACGTACACGGGCGCCTCGCCGGGGAAGTCGCGTACCACGACCGCGAGCTCGCGAATCACACCGGCCGGGGCGCTGCGCGCATCCACCTTCAGCCGCACCTCACGCCGTTCCGAGACCGCCTCGAACGCGGAGACTTCGAGGGCGACCAGCTTTGTCTCCCCTTGCTGCTTGTGGTCGACGCGTCCCTTGACGACGAGCACCGCGTCCTCGACGAGCAGCCCGCGCGCCGCCGCGTACGTCGAGTTGAACACGACGACCTCGATCGAGCCTGTCAGATCCTCGAGCTGGACGAACGCCATCGGTTCGCCCTTCTTCGTCGTCGTCGTCCGTACTCCGGCGACGATGCCGCCCGCCAGGACCGTCTCTCCTTCGCGCCGCCGCTCGAGCTCGACGAGCGTGCAGTCGGTTCGGCGCCGCAGCTGGTCGCGGATGGCGCTGAGCGGATGCTCGGACACGTAGAGACCGAGGCTCTCCTTCTCCAACCGCAATAGCTCGGCCTTCTCGAACTCGCCGTCGGGGATCGACGCGTGGTGGCGCGACGTGGCCGCGGGCGAATCGCCGAGATCGAAGATCGAGGCCTGGCCGAGCAATCGGTCCTGCTGCTGCTTCTGGCCGTAGGAAAGCGCGTCTTCGAGGACGTGGAGCATCCCCATGCGCGACGAACCGGTCGAGTCGAGCGCGCCGCTCGAGACGAGCGACTCGAGCGAGCGCTTGTTCGCCACCGAGGGGTCGACGCGCTCGGTGAAGTCCCAGATGGAGGCGAACTGGCCGCCCTCCTCGCGTGCCGCGACGATCGCGCGGCACGTCGCCTCGCCGACGTTCTTCACGGCGTTGAGGCCGAAGCGGATCTTCCCCTCGACGACGGCGAAGTCGACCTGCGACTCGTTCACGTCGGGCGGCAGCACCTCGATCCCGAGCTCGTCGCACGCGGCCACGTAGAACGGCACCTTGTCCTTCGTGTTCATCACCGACGAGATGAGGGCCGCCATGTACTCGCGCGGATGGTTCGCCCGGAGCCAAGCGGTGCGGTATGAGATGAGCGCGTAGCAGGCGGCATGGGACTTGTTGAAGGAGTAGTCCTGCGCCTGCTCCATGTCCGCCCACAGCTGCTGCGCGACCCCGGGCGTCGTGCCCGAAGCGGCGCAACCCTCGAGGAACTTCGTCTTGAGGGACGCCATGAGCGAGTGGATCTTCTTGCCGATCGCCTTTCGCAGGTCGTCGGCCTCGGCGGGCGAGAAGCCGGCGATCTGCTTCGCGATCTCCATGTACTGCTCCTGGTAGATGCAGATCCCGTAGGTCGACGCGGTGATCGCCTTCAGCCGCGCGTCAGGGAAGGTGACTCCCTCCTGGCGGTTCTTGCGGCGGGCGTAATCCGGGATGTAGCGCATCGGCCCCGGCCGGTAGAGAGCAACAAGTGCAATCAGATCTTCGAACTCCGTCGGCTTGACCTGACGCAACGCCTCGCGCATACCGGAGCCTTCGAACTGGAAGACGCCGATCGCCTCGCCGCGCGCGAGCATCTCGTAGGTCTTGCGGTCGTCGAGCGGGATCGAGCCGATGTCGGCGACGCCTGCGAGATGGCAGGCCTTGTCGATGACGTCGAGGTTGCGCAGGCCGAGGAAGTCGATCTTCAGGAGTCCGATCGACTCGATCACGGTGCCGGAGAACTGCGTCACGACCTCCTGGTCGGCGCCCTTCTGCTGCACCGGAACGAGGTTGGTGAGCGGTTCCGCGCCGATCACGACGGCGGCCGCGTGGATGCCGTCCTGCCGCGTCAGGCCCTCGAGCGGCTGTGCGAGGTCGACGATCTCCTTCGCAGCGGGATCGCTGTCGTAGGCCTGCTTCAGCTCTCCGCCCGGCTTCAGGCAGTCCGCAAGCGTCTGGCCGGGACCTTCCGGGATCAGCTTCGCGATGCGGTCGACGACGCCGTACGGGTGCTCGAGCACGCGGCCGGCATCGCGAACCGCGGCGCGAGCGGCCATCGTCCCGAACGTGATGATCTGGGCGACCCGGTCGCGCCCGTACTTCTCGCGTGCGTAGTTGATCACGCGCTCGCGACCCTCCACGGCGAAGTCGAGGTCCATGTCCGGCATCGACTTGCGCCCCGGGTTGAGCATGCGCTCGAACAGCAGTCCGTAGACGATCGGGTCGACGTCGGTGATCTCGAGGCAGTACGCGACGAGGCTGCCGGCCGACGAGCCGCGCCCGGGGCCGACGCTGACGGCGTTCCGCCGAGCGAAGGCGATGAGGTCGGCGACGATCAGGAAGTAGTCGGAGAAGCCCATCTCCTTGATCGTCTTCAGCTCGAACTTGAGACGCTCCCGTAGCTCCGGCGTGACGTTGTCGTATCGCTTCGCGGCTCCGACCTCGACCAGCTCGACCAGATACTCGAAGGCGTCGCGCCCCTCGGGCGTGTCGAACTTCGGCAGCAGGATCCGCCCGAGCTCGATCTCGACGTTGCAGCGCTCGGCGACCTCGAGTGTCCGCCGCAGCGCGTCCTCGTGCCCCGGGAAGTCGAGAGCCATCTCGTCGGGCGTCTTGAAGAAGAACTGATCGGTCTCGAAGCGCCAGCGGTTTGGGTTCTTGAGGGAGTCGCCCGACTGGATGCAGAGGAGCGCTTCGTGCGACTGCGCATCCTCGTGCCGCAGGTAGTGGACGTCGCCGGTGGCCACCGTGGGCAGGCCGCGCTGCCCGGCGAGCTCGACGAGCTGCGGCAGGATCCGCTGCTGCACGTCGAGGTGCGCGTTCTGGAGCTCGACGTAGACGTGGTCGCGGCCGAAGACCTGCTCGAGCCGGTCGAGCTCGGCCTCGGCGTCGGTTCCGCGGTTCTCCTCGAGCGCCTTGCTGACCCGCCCGGAGAGGCAGCCCGAGAGCGCGATCAGGCCCGAGCCGTGCCGCTCGAGCAGCTCCCAGTCGACGCGCGGCTTGTAGTAGTAGCCCTCGAGGTAGCCGAGCGAGGAGAGCTTGATCAGGTTCCCGTAGCCCTCGTTCGTCTCGGCGAGGAGCGTGAGGTGCGCGTAGCCCTTCTGCTGCGCGTGCCGGTCGTCGGCGACGTAGACCTCGCAGCCGAGGACCGGCTTGACGCCCTCGTTCCTGGCCGCCTTGTAGAGATCGACCGCTCCGGCGAGCGAACCGTGGTCGGTGAGCGAGACGGCCGGCATCTCGAGCTCTGCGGCGCGCTTCGCCAGGTCGGGGATCCGGCAGGCGCCGTCGAGGATCGAGTACTCGGAGTGGACGTGGAGGTGGACGAACGGCGCTTCGGGCACGGGAGGTCGAGCTTAGCGCTGTCCCCGGAAGGCGCCCGAACCCGCCCGATGCGACACTCTGGAGGTGAGCCGGACCCGCCTCATCTCCCTCGCTGTCGCGGTCGTCGCGCTCGTCGCGCTCGTCGCGATTGCGGCCGGCGGACGGCCGCTCGGCGCCGGCAGAGGCGACAACGGTGGGCTGCCACTGTCGTTCTGGGACTACGTCTTCACCACGGTCGTCATCGTCGGCGTGGTCTTCCTGCTCGTCCTCGGGGTGCTGGCGATCCTTATTCGCCCCACCCCGGGCAAGCCGCGGGACATCTTCCAGCGCAGGATGATCCTGACGCTTATCTACCTGGTGGGCTTGTCGTCGCTCGCATTCCTCCTCCTGCGTTACCTCCATCTGCCTCAGCAGCAGCAAGGCTTGGGCAATCTGAACGTAGCCGCGCCACGCGGGGGAACGACCGCCGCCAAGCGTACGCTTCACCTCCGCTGGGTCGAGATCGTGATCGTTCTAGGTCTCATGCTCGTGGTGGCAGCGATCTACGGCACGTTGAGAGCTCGGCGCGGGCCGAGACTCTTCGGATCCCGGGACGATGCTCCCGATGCGGTCGCCGCAGCGCTCGACCTGTCGCTCGACGATCTGCGAAACGACCCCGACCTGCGCCGGGCGATCATCGCCGCGTATGCCCGGATGGAGGCCGCTCTCAGCGTCGCCGGAATCCCGCGACGGCCCTCGGAGGCGCCGCTCGAGTACGTCGAGCGGGCACTCCTCACCCTCCACGCGAGCGCCGGCGCCGTCCGCAGCCTCACCGATCTCTTCGAATGGGCTAGGTTCAGCCACCATGAACCGGAGCCGTCGATGAGGGACGACGCGGTCGAGGCGCTCGTCGCCGTACGCGACGAGCTCCGCGCGTCGGAGCTGATTCCGGCGTGATGCGCACGCGGTTCGGCTGGCCGGCGGCCGCGACGGTGATCTTGCTCGTGGTGCTGCTCTCGCTGCCGCAGATCCCGACGGCGCGCGCGCTCAGCATCTGGGTGGTTTTCGCGACTGCGGCCGTCCTGCTCGTGCTCAACCGGCACACGCGCGACCGCCGTTGGCCGGTTGCTTCGCCACGCTTCGAGCAGGCGTTGCGGCGCCGGAAGCCCGAGGCGTCGCAGCCCGAGGAGCTCCAGCGGATGGACAGCGAGCTCGTGCTCGGGAGCGCGGAAGCGGATTACGCCCAGCGCCGGCTCCTGCCTCTCCTCCGGTCTGTGGCGTCTGCGCGCATCGCCGCCCGCTACGGATTCGAGCTCGAGCGCCGGCCTGAGGCGGCACGCGAGCTGCTCGGCGAGGACGTGTGGGAGCTGGTCCGTCCCGACCGGCCGGAGCCCGAGGACCGGCACGGGCCGGGCGTGCCTCGTGAGCGCATCGTCGCCGTGATCGAGAAGGTGGAGTCGCTCTGACCGGGCTTGCCGAGCTGCGGGAGCAGGCCAACCTGATCCTCACCGAGGTCGAGAAGGCCATCGTGGGGAAGCGCGGCCCACTCGAGCTGATCCTGCTTGCGTTGCTGAGCGACGGTCATGTGCTGCTCGAGGACTACCCGGGGCTCGCCAAGACGCTGATCGCGCGCTGCTTCGCGCAGGCGACGTCGCTCAACTTCGCCCGCATCCAGTTCACGCCGGATCTCATGCCCGGTGACGTGACGGGCTCGCAGATCTTCGACCAGCGGACGGCCGAGTTCGTGTTCCGCTCCGGTCCGATCTTCACCAACCTCCTCCTCGCCGACGAGATCAACCGCGCTCCTCCGAAGACGCAGGCTGCGCTGCTCGAGGGAATGCAGGAGCGCCAGGTGACGATCGAGAACACCACGCACGAGCTCGCGCCGCCGTTTCTGGTGCTCGCGACGCAGAACCCGATCGAGTACGAGGGGACGTACCCGTTGCCTGAGGCGCAGCTCGACCGGTTCCTCGTGCGCATCTCGATCGGCTATCCCGCGCGGGAAGACGAGATCGAGATGCTCCAGCGGCGGCTCGAACGCGGCGTCGACGAGGTGGAGTTGGAGCCGGTGGTGGACGCAGCGACGCTCGTGACGATGCAGCGCGCGCTCGAGCAGGTGCACGTCTCCGATGCGATCGAGGGATATGTCGTCGACCTCGTCACGGCTACGCGCACGTCGCAGCGGCTTGCAGTGGGCGCGAGCCCTCGCGGCAGCATTGCTCTCGTCAAGCTGTCGCGCGCGAAGGCGGCCCTCGCCGGACGTGACTTCGTCACTCCCGAGGACGTGAAGGCGGTCGCCGTACCGGCACTCGCCCACCGGTTGATGGTGCGTCCCGAGCTCTGGGTGCAGCGGCTCCGCGCCGAAGACGTCGTCGCCGACGTTCTCGAGACGGTGCCGACGCCGGCGGCGGAAGACGAGTTGCGCCGCGCCGAGACGTGACCGGCTACACGTCGTGGCGCTTGCCGGCCTACGCCGTATTCGCGGCGGCCGGCCTCGTCGCGGGCCTCGCGCTCGGGCGGGTCGAGCCGGTCGCACTCGCTGCCCCCTTCCTCCTCGTGCTCGTCGCAGGGCTGGCGGCACACGAACCGGAGGTCTCGGTCGGCGTGTCGTACGACCGCGACCGGGCGATCGAAGGCGACGACGTCACGGCGACTCTCGAGCTTTCCTCCGTCCGCGGCGTCGAGCGCCTCGAAGTGCTCGTCCCGCTGCCGCCCCAGCTCAACAGCGAGGGAGGGGTCACCCGGGCGGTCCGCCTGCGGCCGGGCGAACAGCGGACGGTCGAGCTGAAGCTGCGCTGTGAGCGTTGGGGCGTGTTCACGGTCGGGCAAGTGCTCTTTCGCGCGCGCGACATCCTCGGCTTGCGCTCGTGGGAGGGCGCCGCGGGCGCGGCGCATCCACTCCGCGTGTTCCCACGCGAGGAAACGCTCCGCACCCTTGTCGCGCCGCTCGAAACGCAGGTGTTCGCCGGCAACCAGGTCTCGAGGGCCCGCGGCGAGGGGATCGAGTTCGCCGACCTGCGCGAGTGGCAGCCGGGAGACCGGCTGCGCCGCGTCAACTGGCGCGCCACGGCACTCCGTCGCACGCTCTGGGTGAACGAGCAGAACCCCGAGCGGAACACCGACGTCGTCCTCTTCCTCGACACCTTCGCCGAGGTGCGCGCCGAGGGACGCAGCACGAACGACCGCACCGTGCGCGCGGCTGCGACGCTCGCCCGCCTCTATCTGCAGCGGAAGGACCGGGTGGGCGTCGTCGGCTTCGGCGGCCTCCTCTCGTGGCTCGTGCCGGCGTCGGGGACGCGGCAGCTCTACGCGATCGTCGAGGCGCTGCTGACCAGCGAGGTCGTGCACAGCTTCGCCCTGCGCGGCGTCAATGTGCTGCCGCCCCGGACGCTGCCGCCGAAGGCGCTCGTGCTCGCGATCACGCCACTCCTCGACAACCGCACCGCGGCCGCGCTCCTCGACCTGCGCGCCCGCGGCTACGACCTCATCGTGGTGGAGGTGTCCCCGCTCGACATCGTCACGCCGGACCCCGGTTCCCCACTCGAGCTCGCCCACCGGCTCTGGAGCCTCTCGCGCGAGGCGCTCCGCTGGCGCTACGAGCAGGTCGGCGTGCCCGTGGTGACCTGGCGCGAAGACATGCCGCTTGCGGTCCCGCTCGAGGAGGTGAACGCATTCAGGCACCTCGCCCGGCCCGCGTAGCACTCGCCGCCGGAGCGGCGGCCGCGTACGGCGGCGTCCTCGCCGTCGCGCTCGTGCGCGCGCCCTCACCGACGCTCGCGTTCGTGCCGAGCGCCGCGCTCGGCGCGGTGCTCCTCGGCGAGGCGCTCGTCCTGGGGGGTCGCGATCTCGCCGCCGCGCTCTTCCTCGGGGGCGGCACGTACGTGGCTGCGATCGCCGTAGCCGGAGGGCAAATCGACGCAAGCGCGCCGCTCGTGGCGATGCTGCTCCTCCTCTGCGGCGAGCTGTCGGCCTGGTCGCTCGACGAGCGACTCGAGATCCGCGCCGAATCACAGTTGGCCCGGCGCCGCGGCGCGGCCGTCGCGGTGCTTGCACTCGCAGGTCTTGCGGTGGCGGCGCTGGTCGTCGCTCTGTCCGCAGTGCCGCCGAACCACGGGCTGGCCTGGACGCTCCTGGGCGCCGCCGCGGCGGTCGGCGCGGCCGGGACCGGGATGTGGGTCGCGCGCCGCTAGCGCATGTCGAAGACGGCGACGAACCAGCGCTTCCGTCGGGCGCAGCGCTCAAGTGCCAGCGCCGCCTGAAGCCGCGGCGATGGCGTCGAGGTAACGCTCCGTGACGCGCTGCTGGAGCCGTCGGGTGACCGGGGAGCCCAGACGGGCGAGTGGATCGACCGTGCGCGAGAACGAGACGATGCGGAAGACGACCTCGCCGCCTTGCCGGCGCTCGATCCTGAAGGCGACCTCTCCTCTCTCGGGATGGCCGGGCAGCGTCCCGTAAGCGAACGCAAACCCTTCGGGATCCTCCTCGATGTAGACCACGCGGCAGGGCATTGCCGCCCAGAGCCCACCGACGCGGATGAGCAGGGCGACCGTGTCCTCTTCGCCGACCCGCGCCCCGTCCGGAACGACCTCCACGCCTGCCCCGATCTGCGCCTCCCACGCCCGCAGTGCGGTCACCGCGCGCTCGAAGACGTCGTCCCCGACGCCCAGCCTGCGCTCGTAGCTGTCGTGGCGGTAGCCGGCCGGAAGGCGCTCGTCCCTGGTCGCGCCGATCTCGGAGTACGTCGGGGCAGCAGCCCCCGACTCGGCGAGCAGCCGCTCGATCCCAGCCGCCGAGGGACGGCGGACCCGCAGCGTCACGTTTTCGACCGGATCGCTGCCAGGGTCCGTTTGCCGATGTCCAGCCGGGACCCGAAGGCGAGCGCCGCCGCAGCGGCGAGGATCGCCGCCACCCCGGCCAGTTGAGGCCAGGTCAGGGGCGGAGAGTGCGCCGCGTGCACCCAGTGAGGGCCGCCCCAGGAGATGTCGTACGGGTAGTGGTGGACGACGTGTGCCCACAGGCTCCACGCGATCCAGCGGCTTGTCCCGTAGAAGAACGCCACGCGGTACATGACGAGAAGCGCGGCGACCGGAATGAACCGGTTCGCCTTGCTCCAGAAGGCATCAGCGGTGAAGACGTGCTCCTCGAAGTACGAGCGGGTGAGAACACGCCAGCTGTAGATCCCGAGCACGATCCAGACGAGATCCCAGACCGCCCCAGGGCCGCTGAAGTACGCGGCGGCGTCGGTCATCCGGCCGGTCTGTCCTGCGTACGCCCACGCGCCGAAGTGGATGTGGATGGTCCAGGGGAAGAACAGCATCGTCCCGACGGTGTCGCCGGTGTCGGTGATCGCATGCGCCCATTGGCCGATCAGGAAGCTGATCCCCCACGTCCTGCTCCCCAGCACGCGCCAGAAGAGGAGAGCGATCACGACGCCGTAGAGCAGCGAGTGCGTGAAGCCGACGCCCGGCCAGCCGCGGTGGAACTGCACCGGATCCGACGCCTTCAGATCCCAGCCGCCGATGTGGATGCCGTACACGAACCACTTGCTCATCATGTCCGGCGCGTACGAGCCGAGCAGGAGCGGAACGAACGCGATCTTCAGCCGCGAATGATGCTTCTGAATGACGTACGGCTCGAGGTCGTGCGCTGCCCAGCTCAGAAGACCCTCCGCACCCCTGTGGGAATGAGCCACGCGACGAGCAGCAGGTACGCGAGGGCGACCCAGAAGGACAGCAGGAAGTCCGTGTACCAGACGCCGATCGCGATATACACGGCAGAGGCCGCGGCGTACCCTGCCGCGACCGTCAGTTGGCGCTTCGACGGCATCGTCTCGCAGTATCGCCTTCCGAGCGGTTGCTGTCGGCGTCGGTCCCCCCTCTAGGATGCGGACGTGGACCGGGCTCAGCTGCAGGCGACGCAAAAGCCGCTCAAGGAGCGCTACCGCGAGGAGCCCGCGGCGGCCCTGATCACGCTTCGGGCCGACGGGAAGCTCGACGAGGAGCACATCGCCTGCAAGGTCGATACCGGCCGCGCGCTCGTCGAGGCGGGCCTCCATCCCGCGACCGGCGGCAGCGGCGCCCTGGCCTGCTCCGGCGACATGCTCCTGGAAGCACTCGTTGCGTGCGCCGGCGTGACCCTCCGCTCGGTGTCGACGTCGATGGAGCTCGACCTCACGGGCAGCGTCCACGCCGAGGGCGATCTCGACTTCCGGGGGACGCTCGGCGTCGACCGCGAGGCGCCGGTCGGCTTCACGGCGATCCGGCTCCGCTTCGACCTCGCCTCCGACGCTTCAGCGGAGCAGCTCGACAAGCTGCTCGAGCTCACCGAGCGCTACTGCGTCGTCGGCCAGACGCTTGCCGCCGGCGTCCCGGTGGACTTCAGCTACTCGATCGTGTAGGCCATCAGGATCGCGTCGACGAACTCGCCGCCGCGACGGTAGTGCCCCTTGCGGAATCCCTCGCGCTCGAAGCCGAACACCTCATAGAGCGCAATCGCCGCCTCGTTCCACGGGAAGACGTGCAGCTCGAGCTTCCGCACACCCGTCTCGCGCCCCCAGTCGACGGCTGACTGCAGGAGGGCCGTTCCCACTCCTTGCCGACGGGCGTCGAGCGCGACCATCAGGCCCACGTCGGCGACGTGGGTGCTGGCGGGATGGGGATCGCGGCCGACCGAGAGGCGGCCGACGAGCGTCCCGTTCTCGCTCTCGGCGACGAATACCGCCGCATGCGGATACCGGCGCAGCGCCTTGAGGAAACGGCGCTCGTCACCGGCGCTCCGCCACTCGCCGGCCACGCTGATCAGCCAGCCCTCCGGCTCGGCGCTGACCGCGTCGGCGAGTCGGGTGAGTTGCTCCGCGTCGGACGGGTCGGCTTTGCGGATCCGGAAGCTCACGCCTCAACTACTACCGCAGCACCGCCGCGCCGCGGATCGCCTGCTCCCGCAAGCGAGCCGTCGTCCCGGAACTCGACCGCCGAGACGCCGCCGAAGAACAGGTTCTGTCCGCGCCAGCGGACGACGGGATAGCCGGCCGCTTCGAGCTCGTCCGCGGCAGCAGGGGACTCGCAGTGGGCGAGTCCCTTTTCGAAATGGATGCGCGGCGCCTCGACAGCCTCCTCCACGCTGAGCCCGCGCGCGGCCACGTTCGCCACCACCTGCAGGATCGCGCCGTGCAGCCGGCTGCTACCGGCCGAGCCGACGACGAGCCGCGGCCTCCCCTCACGCAGCAACACCGACGGAGTCATGAGCGAGGTCAGACGCTCGCCCGGTCGCTCCTCGCCGACCAGTTGGGGCTCTCCCAACATGTTGTTGAGCTGGAGACCGGTGCCCGGCACCACCACTCCGCCCGACGAGCCGAGCGAGCACGAGAGCGACGCCGCGTCCCCGTTGCCGTCGACGGCGCTGATGTGGGTGGTGCCGCCTACGGCCTCGGCTCGCCGCATCGCGTCCTGCGCCTCCATCGCCTGGACAATGGAGAGCGGCGTGGCCTCAGCGGCTCCGAGCGCCTCTAGTCCGACCGCGAGCAGACGGCCGCCGGCGGACGGGGGCGGGTTCGTCCGGAGCTCGTCGCCGCGGAACGACACGGCAAGCGGCTCGCGCTCGATCACCTCGTAACGGGCGAGATCGTCGAGGCTGATCGGCACGTGGGCGGCGATTCGCTCTGCGAGCTCGCCGCGGTAGAGGAAATCGGGCCCTTCGTTCGCGAGTTGCTCGAGCGTGTCCGCCAGCTCGGGCATGACGAGCCGCTCTCCAACGGTCAACGCGCGTCCGGGGCCGTAAAGTGCGTCGCCCTCCGGTGAGTAGCGGAGCAGCAGATCGAGGATCTCGTGCAGGTACGCCTGCGGTTCGTTGAGGACGACTCCCTCGCGGGCGAGCTTGGCGGCAGGGGCGAGCAGCTCGGCCCACGGCATCGACCCCCAGCGCCTGCTGGCCTCCCAGAGTCCGAGGACGGTGCCGGGAACGGCCACCGACATCGGGCCCGTGTAGAAGACCTGCTGCGAGTCGCCGAAGTCGACGACGATCTCGATGAGCTCCGACGGCGAGGCCGCCCGCTCGGGCACCGCGACGAAGAAATCGAGCAGCTGAGTGCGGGCCTCCCGGGCGTGATGGACGAGCAGGAAACCGCCGCCGCCGGGCCCGGTGAGCGGGCTCTCGCAGATCCAGGAGACGGCAGCGGCGGCGATGCAGGCATCCACCGCGTTGCCGCCGGCGCGCAGGACATCCGCTCCAGCTTCGGCCGTGAGCGGATGACCGGCTGCCAACGCACCTCTCATGAACCGAGCGTACGCTTTCGACCGATGGGGGATGTGTCGTTCGCCGCCGACAAGCGCGTGTTGTGGCGGTTGTGGCGATTGCCGATCACGCGCGAAGCTGCCCTCTGCGCAGGGATAGCCGCCACCGTTGGTTCGCTGCTCGCCTGGCTCGCCCCCGCCGGCGGCGATTTGGCCGCACACGAGTACCAGCGCTGGCTGTTTCTCGTCCACGGCTTCACGCTCTGGGACAACTTCTGGTACGCGGGTCGCTACACGTTCGTCGACTACAGCGTTCTCTACTACCCGCTCGCTGCGTTCCTCGGGATCCGGCTGCTCGCCGTGCTCACCGTCACGATCGCCGCGGCAGCGTTCGCGCTCGTCGCCGAGCGGGAGTGGGGCAGCGCCGCTCGCTGGTCGGGCCGTACGTTCGCGCTGGTCTGGGCGGGCGTGATACTCACCGGCGAGTTTCCGTTCGCCCTCGGCGGCGCGCTCGCTCTAGTCGCTCTCCTCGCTTTACAACGCGGCCGGCGGTGGATTGCGGCGGCACTGATAGTCCTCGTCCTCGCGGCGAGCCCTGTCGCATTCGTCCTGCTTGCAGTCGTTCTCGTCGGGATCGCCGCTGCTCGTCCCCGAGCGCTTCGCGGGAGGATGGTGCCGGCGCTCGCGTTCGTGTTCGCGGCGGTGGCCGAGCTGCTCGTGGTGCATCTGTTCCCATCGGGGACGCTTCAGTTCCCAGGAGTAGAGGCGGTGGAGGCGACGGCGTTCTGTGTCGGCCTGCTCGCTCTGGTGTGGCGACTCGAGCGAGCACGGGGCCTGCGGGGGGTTCTGGTCGTCTACCTCCTCGCAGTGATCGCGGTGTATGCGATCCCGTCCGGGCTCGGTCACAACATCGGGAGGCTGCGCGAACTCGCCCTTCCCCTGGCCTTGCTCGTCGCCGCGCTGAGACGCTGGCGGCCGCTGCCGCTGGCACTCGCAGCCGTCGTCCTCGCCGGCGCCTGGAACGTCCTGCCGCTGGCCGGTAACTGGGCCCAAGCCGCGGCCGATCAGTCGGCGAATCCGACGGTCTGGAAGGCTCCGGTCGGCTACCTCCGAACGAACCTGACCAAGGGCTACCGGGTGGAGGCCGTGGACACCAGCCAGCATTGGCCGGCGCTCTATCTGGCGCGCGCGGACATCCCCCTCGTGCGCGGTTGGTTCCGGCAGGACGACAGTCCCGTGGCCGGAATCCTCTACCGCCACCGGTACACACCCGCGCAGTACGTCGCCTGGTTGCGCGGCCTCGGCGTGCAGTACGTCGTCCTGACCGACGCGCCGCCTGACTACTCGTCACGCCGCGAGGCGAAGATCGTTCGCAGCGGCGACACCGGGCTCAGGAAGGTCTTCGCTTCGCGCGTAGTCTCGATCTACGCCGTGCCATACCCGCAGCCGATCGTTACGGGACCGGGTCGTCCCGCGGTGCTCGCATTTCGGGAGTCGCGACTCCGCATCCGGGTCTCGCGCGGCGGTACGTATCACGTCGCGGTGCGGTGGTCGCCCTATTGGCATGCCTCCACCGGCTGTCTTGCGCGGGCGCACGGCGGGCTGCTGCGGCTGCGGACAAGCTCGGCGGCGACGGTGCGTATCGGGTTCGACATCGACGCGAGCAGCCTGTTGAACGCGTTCGCGGACACGACGCCGCGCTGCCGCGTGGGCTAGCCGATTTCCCGCACCAGCTCGGAGAGTGGCTTGCGGTTCGCCCGCGCCGACCACTCCTCGGCGCTCCGACCCGCGGGATCGCGCGGTCGCGCCGGGTAGCCGAAGGAGACGATCGCCCGCACCTCTCCGCCGCAGACCTCCGCCGCAGCATCGGCGTCGCGGATCCCGCTCGGGCACGACACAACGCCGTCGCCCCACGCCCCGAGCATCATGTTCTGCGCGCAGCGGCCGGTATCGAAGGCTCCCGATTCGCCGACGATCGCGACCACCAGCGCGGCCGATGCGACGTTCTCGGGCGCGTAGACCGCTTCGGCGAGGCGGTCCTTCTCTTCGCCGGACACGACCACGAACTCCCAGCGTTGCCGGTTCTTCGAGCTGCCGGAAAGCCGCCCGGCGTCGAAGATCCGCTCGCGAACCTCGGCTGGGATCGGAGTGTCGGCGTAGGCGCGTTCGTCGCGCTTCGAGGCGATGGCGAGGTACGGGTCCAGCGCCGGCGCCGCCTCGTCAGTTCTTGAGGAAGGACGGCACGTCGAGATCGCCGCCCTCGCGCGGCGGACGACGCTGCTCGGCCGGCGGCGTCAAGGCGTCACCGCGCGGACGCCGGCCGCGCCCGCCAAAGCCGGTGGCGACGACGGTCACCCACACCTGCCCGTTCAAGCGGTCGTCGACGGTCGCCCCGAAGATGATGTTCGTGTCGTCGGTCGCGGCGCCACGGATCACCTCCGCGGCGTCGTTCACCTCAACGAGCGTCAAGTCGTCGCCTCCCGCAATCGAGAGAAGGATTCCGCGCGCGCCGGTGATCTCGGCGTCGATGAGCGGCGACCGCAGCGCCCGCTCCGCGGCTTCCCTCGCCCGTCCGTCGCTCGTCGACGAGGAGAAGCCGATGCCCATGAGGGCCGTGTCGGAGTCGGAGATGATCGTGCGCACGTCGGCGAAGTCGAGGTTGATCAGGCCGGGCATCGTGATCAGGTCGCAGATCCCCTGGACGCCCTGGCGCAGGACGTCGTCGGCGACCTTGAACGCGTCGAGCATGGAGGTCGACTTCTCGAGCACCTCGAGCAGCCGGTCGTTCGGGATCACGATCGTGGTGTCGCACGCACCGCGCAGCTCGGCGACGCCCTGCTCGGCCTGGCTGCGCCGCTTCGTTCCTTCGAAGCGGAACGGCGTCGTCACGATGCCGACCGTGAGAGCGCCGATCTCGCGCGCGATCCGCGCGACGATGGGTGCCGCGCCAGACCCCGTGCCTCCACCCTCGCCGGCGGCGACGAAGACCATGTCGGCGCCGCGCAGCTCCTGTTTCAGCTCGTCGTATGCCTCGTCGGCCGCTCGGCGCCCGACGTCGGGGTCGGCGCCCGAGCCGAGGCCCTGCGTGAGCTCGCGGCCGATGTGGATCTTGACCGGCGCGTCGCTCGTGCGAAGTGCCTGGATGTCCGTGTTGACGGCGATGAACTCGACCTGGCTGATGCCGGCGTCGATCATCCGGTTGACCGCGTTCAGGCCGGCGCCGCCGACGCCGACCACCTTGATCACCGCGAGATAGGCGCCGGCGTCGGCGCTCGTCCGGTGCAGCCGCGCGGGCGACTCCGGAAGCGCCTCGAGGTAACGGGAGGCCGGAGGCAGGTCGACGGGCCGGAGCTCGGGCTCCGGTGGCGGCAGCGGATCGGGGTCGGGAGTCGCCGCGGCAGGCTGCGGATCGGGCTGCGTCGCTTCCGGCTCCGGATCCGGCGTAGGCGTCGGCGGCTCCGGCGTCTCGACGCCGGTCTCTTCCCAGCTCGGAACGTGCTCGACCGTCCGCTCGTCCGGCTCAGCCGGTGCTTCCGGAGCTGCGGTCGCGGCGTCCTCAGGCTGCGGCGGGGCGGTCTCGCCGCCCTGCTCCGCCTGCTGCTGCGCCGCTTCGGTCGCCCGAAACAGCTCCGCTAGCGGGCCCTCACGCATGCTGGCGCGCCGACGCGCCATCGAGCACCTCCTTCGCCAGGTCACGGTACATCCCGGCGGCCTCGCCGCTCGGGTCGTACTTGAGAATCGACTGCCCCTTCACCGGCGCCTCGGCGTAGCGCACCGTCTTGCGGATCTTCGTGTTGAGGACGAGGTCGCCGAAGTTCTCCTTCAGAATCTCGACCGCCTCGCGCGAGTGGAGGAGTCGCCGGTCGAACATCGTTGCCAGGATGCCCTGGATCCCGACGTTCGGATTGAGGTTCTCGCGGATCATCGACAGCGTGTTCTCGAGCTGGACGAGCCCGCGCAGCGACAGGTACTCGCACTGGACGGGAACGATCACGCCGTCGGCCGCGACGAGCGCGTTGATCGTCAGCAGACCGAGCGACGGCGGAGTGTCGATAAGGATGTAGTCGTAGTTCTCGCGCACGGGCATCAGCGCCTTCTCGAGCGCGCGCTCGCGCCCGATCATCGAGGCGAGCGCGAGCTCCGCGCCGGCAAGGTCGATCGAGGAGACGCCGACGTCGATCTCGTTCGTGCGCACGATCTCGGAGATCGGCAGCCGGTGAACGAGGACGTCGAACATCGAGCGGTCGATCTCGTCGGGGTTCCAGCCCTGCGACATCGTCAGGTTGCCCTGCGGGTCAAGGTCGACGGCGAGCACGCGCAGGCCCTGCTCGGCCAGCGCCACGCCGAGGTTGAGAGTCGACGTCGTTTTTGCGACTCCCCCCTTCTGGTTGGCAAAGGCGATCACCCGGGCCATTGCCGGACCGCTATCCGGTGTCCGCACTTGCGGACGCCCTAGTAACCGCGTGAGCGCCATCCCTGCTGACCTTTCGTAGCGGCGTAGTCGTCTCCTGCTTGGTTAGTTTCCACGGAATGGAGCGGAAATGGCGGGTTCTGACCGTGGTGTGCGTGGCGGTCTTCATGCTGCTCCTCGACATCACGGTAGTCAACGTGGCGCTGCCGAACATCGACAAGGAGCTGAACACCTCCTTCACCGATCTGCAGTGGGTCGTGGACGCCTATGCGCTTACCCTCGCGGCGACGCTGCTCAACGCCGGCTCGCTCGGCGACCTGCGGGGACGCAAGCGCGTCTTCCTGGGCGGGATCGCCCTGTTCACCCTCGCTTCGGCCTTTTGCGGCGCGGCACCGTCGCCGACCTGGTTGATCGTCGCGCGCGGAGTCCAGGGGATCGGCGGAGCGGCGATGTTCGCCGTTTCGCTCGCGATCATCTCGCAGGAGTTCCACGGGCGCGAGCGCGGCACCGCCTTCGGGATCTGGGGAGCCACGGTCGGGGCGGCGGTGGCCGTCGGGCCCCTCGTCGGGGGTGCGCTCACGACCTACGTCGGCTGGCGGTGGATCTTCTTCGTCAACCTGCCGATCGGCATCGCCTGTGTCGCGGCCGGGGTTCGCGAACTGCACGAGACCCGTGACGAGGGGGCGAGCGGCTTCGACTGGGCAGGTCTCTTCACACTGACGGGCGGCCTGTTCGCGCTCGTTCTCGGTCTGCTTCGTGGCAGCGACTGGGGTTGGTCGAGCGGGCGCGTCATCGGTCTGTTCGCCGCCGCGGCTGTGCTTCTCGTGTCGTTTGCCTTCCTCGAGCTCCGGCGAGACTCGCCGATGCTCGATATCCGCCTCTTCCGCGTGCCCACTTTTACGGGCGCGCAGATCACGGCCTTCGCGATCTCCTCGGGGATGTTCGCGCAGTTCCTCTTCCTGCCGCTCTACCTGGAGAACGTGCTGGGCTACTCCGCGGTGAAGACCGGCGTGATCTTCCTGCCGCTCTCGCTCCTCGCATTCATCGTGGCGCCGATCTCAGGTCGCCTCTCGACGCGCGTGCCCGTGCGGTTCCTCCTCGGCGGGGGACTCGCGCTCTGCGGCATAGCGCTCCTGCTGATGTCGGGAATCTCCATCTCCTCGAGCTGGACGACGCTCCTCCCCGGCTTCCTCGTCGCCGGCGTCGGCATCGGTCTCGTGAACGCGCCGCTCGCTTCCACAGCAGTCAGCGTCGTTGAGCCTCGCCACGCGGGGATGGCATCGGGAACGAACAACACGTTCCGCCAGATCGGGATTGCGACGGGCATCGCGGCGCTCGGCGCGATCTTTCAGAGCCAGATCCAGTCTCATCTCACAGCCTCGATGCCGCCTGGCCTGAACTACCTGAGCGCCTCATTGGCGCAAGGCGTTGCTTCCGGTCAGATCCCCAAGCAACCCGGCCTGGAGGCCATTGCGAAGTCGTCGTTCATCAGTGGCATGAACGCGATTCTGCTTGTCGCGGCGTTCGTCCTCTTCGCTGGTGCAATCCTCGCCTTCCTGCTGGTGCGCCAGAAGGACTTCGTCGCGAGCGGCGCGCAGGTGGCCGCGGAGTCTCGTTAAGCCGCCGCTGCAGCGGCCCGCGCGCTGCGCGAGCTCTTGAGGCGAAGCGCGAGCTGCCACGAGGCGATGAGGAGCATCACGGCTGCACCCGTCACGATGACCAGTGCCTGCGCGGCCACCGAGAACGCGACCGCATCCGCCGTCCCGACGCCGCCGAGCACGAGGATCGCTGCGCCCGCCCCCGCCTGCGTCGCAGCACCTGCCGGGGCGATGGGGAGAGCGGCTGAGGCAGCGGAGGCGACGAGGAACGCGAGCGCGAGCACGTAGGAGCCGGGCATCGACAGCGCGTTGAGGAGCAGGAAGACCGCGAGTCCACGGAGGCTCCACGAAACCGAGATGAGGAGCCAGGCCGCCCACGCTTCTTTAGTGCAGTGCGTGTGCTCGGCGAGCCAGCGACCGAACCGCCGGCGAGTGACGAACGGGAGGCGGGCGATCCGAGGCAGGAATGCGACGACTGCAGCTGCGGCGATTCCGGCGGCGGCGACGACGGCGAAGCCGGCGCGCGTCGTCCAGTGGCTCGAGCCGGCCGCAGCGACCGACGCCATTGGCGTGAGCGCCGCGTTGTCGAGCATCCCGAGCACGAGCAGACTCAGGCCAAGCGTCCCGATGCCGGTCTTCGTACCGGGGTAGCGCTTCACGACCGCGATCCGGACCGCGTCGTCGAGGCGGCCGGGCAGAGCGATGCCGCCGACACAAGCGGCGCCGCCGGCAAAGGCGAGGGCGTCGGCCGTCGGACGCTCGCTCGCGTGGAAGAGCCGCTGCCAGCCCCACGCCTTGAAGGCATAGGCGGCGAGGAAGAGAAGAGCCGCCCCCGACACGAGCACCGGGTCGGCATGGTGGATCGGCCAGCCGCCGCCTACGAAGTGGCGAACGCTGACGAAGGCAACGCCCAGCAGCACGAGCCCGAAGCCGCCGTTCACGACGAGCTGGATCTTCCGATTGGAGAGAAGCCGCATCACCGCAGTTGCAACGGTGCTATCGGCCAGGCGAGTACGGAGCTGTGTCACTCGATCGGGGCCGCCATGGCTCGCGCCACGGTAGCGGCGTTTCGTGAGGGTCGCGTAAGCGCAAACGAGTCATCCTCGTGGCCCGCGGCCGCGAGCGCCGCGGCCGCCTCCCGGGCGCGCGGGTCGCGCTCCTCCTCGGCCCACTCGGTCGCCTCGCGCATGAGCTGCCGCAACTCTGCGAGGAGAAACGGCGCCCCGGCTCCTTCGCGCTCGAGCATCTCGATTCGCTCCAGCCGGGCCAGGACCGCTCGCGCCTCCTCCATGCCCCGAAGGTAGGCGGCAACTCGTGACGTGTCTGTGTCGGCTAGCTGGCGCGCTGCTGGAGGCTTGCGACCGTGTCCGTGACGCCGTGCAGAACACCGTCGAGCTCGCGCACCAGGGCGCGCCGGTCGCCGTGCAGGAGAACGGCGACGAGGACGCGGCGCAGTAGCTCGCAGCTCGGCGCTCGCAGCTTCTCCGCGAGGTCGGCGCGCTCCGCGGGAGTCGCGCCGAGCAGGGCCGCACCGCGCATCGCAGCAGCCCACGCTCCGTCGCCGTCCCCGAGCGCCGCCTCGACGGCATGGCGGAGCTGCTCGCCGCGGAAGGGCTCCGACTGGAACAGCGCCAGCTCCCAGCGGTCGAGAGCGTCACCAAGCTTCGCGTCGTCGTCGGCGGTGCCGAGGCGAACCCGCACGTCGCTCGCCACCGAGGCGCGAAACGGATCCAGCCGCGTCGGCTCGCCGGGAGGGGCCGTCGCCGCGATCGGCAGCACCGGCCGGATCCCGTACGGCCGCCAGTCGACCCGCTCGAACAGAACCGGCCCCGCGGCGACCGGCGCCGAGGTGGAGAGGCGGATCGCCGTGACCGCGTCCGCCAGCTCGCCGGGCGCGTCGGGGGCGTCGGTCGTCCCGCTCGGCAGCGAACGCTCGAGCTCGAGCACGCAGATCCGGTCAGGCTCGCGGCCGAAGTCCCGCGGCAGAAGCCCCGCCGCCTCCGGCCACATCGCCGCGAGCTCGCCCGTGGCGGCCACTCGCACGCGAATCCCGTCGCCGAGCTCGATCTGGGTGCCGACGGAGAGACCGATCAGCGGCGCGACCGCGCCGTACGCGTGACCCTCGCCGTAGAGCGATCCCTCGAGCTCCTCGTACGCGCGCGCGAAGGCGGAGTCGTCCCAGTCGAAGCCGCCGCAGCCCTCGGCAGTGCGCACCAGGAGCGGCACGAGAACGCTGCGGTACACCGCGCGCCGCTCGTCCCTGATCTCCCCTTCCTGCGCGTGGGCAAAAATCCGCGCGGCCGGTTCGCGGAGCAGGTCTGCGACGGCATCCTGGACGTCGACCCGCGCGAAGAGCCGTTCTGCCCGCGCCTCGATGAAGCCGCGCACCAGCGGGCGGTACTCGTAGAGCGTCGGCCGGCCGTACGTCCCGTGCTCCTCGAAGGCGAACGGGAGGTCGACGCCGTCCTCGAGCTCTCGCGTGAAGACGGCGAAGGCGCCGAGACAAAACCGGCGCAGCGTGTCGTGAAGATGCGGCGCGCGCATACCGAAGTGACGACTACGACGGCGGCACCGCGCCTCCTACCTGACAGCCGGGACACCAGTACGCGATGCGGGCATGCTCACCCTGCGGCGCGGAGCGAATGCTGCCGCCGCAGCGCGGACAGAGGCGGCCGGCACGCCGGTAGACGTGCCGTGCCGGTCGTCGTCCGTCGACCGAGTCCCGCATCAGCGTGTGCGCGGCTTCGAGCACGGTCCGCAGCTCGGCATCGTCCACCTCCTCGAGGCGCCGCCACGGGGAGACGCGTGTCTCCCAGAGAGCCTCGGCCTTCCAGATGTTCCCGATCCCGGCCACGAGCCGCTGATCGAGGAGAGCATCGCCGACCACGCGCCCTGGGTCGGCGCGCAGTCGCACGAGCATCGTCTCGAAGTCGGGCGGTTCCCCGAGGATGTCAGGGCCGAGCCGCGGCGCGCCGCGAACGCCGACGAGCTCGAGCACGGCGCCGTTCCAGAGCACGGCCTCGTATTCGGCGCCACGCAGTACGAGCCACGGCTTTCCGGACCTGGCCGACCCGCGGGGCTCGAAGCGCCAGCGGCCCTTCATGCGCAGGTGGCTGCGCAGGACGAGACCGCCTTCGAAATGGAGCAGGAGATTCTTCCCTACCGCCTCCACCTGCTCGAGGCGCCGTCCGTCGAGCCGCTCGGCAAGCCCCTTCACCGCCGCGCGCGGATGCGGCGTTTCGACCTCGACGCGCTCGCCGACGAGAACCTGCAGCCGCTGGGCTGCGCGATGGAGCGAATCCCCTTCGGGCACGCGGGGAAGCCTACGATTGAGCCATGCCGAAGCCTTTCATCGGAGTTCGCTGGTGGCTGGGAGTCGCGTTCGCCGTCGTGGCCGCGACCTCGACGGCAATCGTCGTCGCCCAGTTCTCCGATCGCTCGGAGAGCAAGTTCCGCCACCATGCCGAGAGCCTGGCGTTCAAGGACGTGCAGGTCGCGGCACGGAAGGGCGTCACGTCGACGACTCTCGACCAGGTGGCGAGCAAGCTGCCGGGAAGCGTCCGTCTTGCGCTCTTCGACACCTCCGGCGCACCGTCGACGGCCTCGGCCCTCGAGCGCGAGGCCGTCGAGAGCGCGCAGAGCGGCGACCACTTCGTCAGAGGAACCACCGACGGGGGGACGTACGTCGCGGCGATCCCGTATCGCGGCCAGGTGCTCGTGGCGATCAGTCGCCAGCCGGACACCGCCGCGGCGATCGACACGGTCAACGGCGAGGCGCTGCGAGCGGGCGTAATCGCGGGCGTGATCGGCGTGATCGTGGGGCTGCTGTTCGCCCAGCTCATCGCCTTGCGCCTGCGTCGTCTGACCGCCGCGACAGAAGCAATTGCTCAAGGCGACTTCGAAACGCCGCTCCATTACCGGTTCCGGGACGAGTTCGGCCTGCTCGCCCACAGCTTCGACCGGATGCGTCGACAATTGCGCCGCTCCTTCCGCCGCCTCGAAGCCGAGCGCGACCGCCTACGGCTCCTGCTCGAACGGCTCCAGGAAGGAGTGCTCACGATCGATCAGGATCTCGTCGTCCATTTCGCGAACACCGAGGCCCGCCGGATCCTCGGCGGGCGACTCCGCGAGGGAGACGAGCTGCCGGATCCCTGGGACGGTTTCGGGCTCCGCGAATTCGCTCAGGGACTGTTCGACGAGCGGGCGTCCGTCACGCAGTTGCACGTGACGCCCGACGAGCACCACGCGTACGGAGTGGTCGGCATCCCGTCTCAGCCCGACACCGACTGGGCCCTGCTCGTCGTCGACGACCTGACCGAGCAGGAGCGCCGGGAGCTCGCGGAGCGTGAGTTCGTCTCGAACGCGGCGCACGAGCTCCGCACGCCGCTGACGACGATCATCGGCGCGGTCGAGGTGCTGCAGGCCGGTGCGAAGGAGGATCCCGTCGAGCGCGACCGCTTCCTCGGCCACATCGAGCGCGAGTCCGGCCGGCTCGCAAGGCTCGCCCGCGCGATGCTGACGCTGGCGCGCGCGCACTCCGGCCAGGAGCAACCGCGCATGGAGGCAGTGGAACTCGCCCCGCTCCTACGGGACGTCGCCGCGGGGCTCCAGCCCCACGCGGGAGTGGTGGTCGACGTCGAGGTCGCCGACGGGCTCTCGGTGCAGGCGAACCGCGACCTGCTCGAGCAGGCGCTACGGAACCTCGGGGAGAACGCCGCGAAGCACACCGCCCGCGGCTCCGTCGCCCTCCGCGCGTACCCGGAGGGAAACAGCGTCGCGGTGGAGGTGGAGGACTCAGGCCCCGGAATCAGCGCCGAGGTACAACGCCACGTCTTCGACCGCTTCTACCGCGGCGAGCGTGATGCGCAGGGCTTCGGCCTCGGCCTGGCAATCGTGCGGGAGTCGGTTCGAACGCTCGGGGCCCGCATCGAGCTCGACTCGTCCCCCGGCCACGGCACGGTCTTCCGGATCCTCCTCGCGCCGGCGCGGGTACGGGAGGAGGTGCCGGCCGCGTGAACATCTCCAACGGGAACGGCGAGCGGATCCTGCTCGTCGACGACGATGCGGGCGTGCGTGACGTCGTCGCCTTCACGTTGCGACGGGAGGGGTACGAGGTGGACGAGGAGCGGGACGGCCCGACGGCGCTCGAGTCGGGACGCTCCGGCCTCTACGCGCTGGTCGTGCTCGACGTGATGCTTCCCGGGCTTTCGGGCATCGAGGTATGCCGCGCGCTCCGGGCCGAGAGCGACATCCCGATCCTGATGCTGACGGCACGCGACGCCGAATCCGACCGCGTTCTCGGGCTCGAGCTCGGCGCCGACGACTACGTGACGAAGCCGTTCTCGAGCGCCGAGCTGCTCAGCCGCGTGCGCGCGATCCTGCGGCGCCGCGAGCTCGACCGAGCGACCGGCGGCGCGACCGTGCGGAAGCTCGGCGGCCTTCAGATCGACCTCGGCCGCCACGAGGTGCTCGTCGACGGCGAGCGGGTCCATCTGACGCTGTCGGAGTTCAAGGTCCTCTCCCTCCTCGCGGAACAACCGGAAGCGGTCGTCTCCCGGCGAGAGCTCATGCAGCACCTCTGGGCGAGTGAGCACGTCGGCGACGAGCACGCCTGCGAGGTGCACATCTCGAACCTGCGCCGCAAGATCGAGCGCGACCCATCCCAGCCGGAGCGGCTCGTGACCGTGCGCGGCTCGGGGTACAAGCTCGTCCCAGCCTGAGAGCCTCGGGCGAGAGGACGCTCGCCCAGGCGAGAGCGAGTGGTTCCGGCGGAGGCGTCGACGTAAGCTGCGGTCATGGCTGCGCAAGCCGATGAGCGAGCGTCGCAAGCAGATGCTCTGATCCAGGGAGTCCTGGTGGGCGAGGCCGTCGCTAACGCGGGGTACATCGTTCTGGTCGCCGATGAGAACATGCGCTACCTCGCTGCGAGCGACGCCGCCTGCGAGCTGCTGGGCTACAGCCGCGAAGAACTACTCGGCCTCACTGTCCCTGACCTCGTCCTGGAGACCAACGCCTCGGAACTGTATGACGAGTTCATCCAGGACCAGGGACAGCGCGGGAAGATCACCCTCCGCTGCAACGATGGCCGCTCCCTCGAAGCTCACTACGACGCCCGCCAAACCGAAGTAGGCGGACTCCCCTATTACGTCTCAGTGATTTCGCCCGTCGAGTCGAGCTAGAGAGCTATCGCCCTCACTTAGAAGCCGTCCAGAACTCTGCTAACGCCGCTTCAGGGATGACTCCGGAACACCGGCACTGCGGACAGCCGCTGACGCCAGCGGTGACCTAGGCCGCCACCCGCGGTGCGCCGGTGTCCAGCTAGTGTGCGCGTACTCGTTGGGGAATTGCGTGGCCCGCTGGGGCCTTCCTCCACCTTAGAGCGGAGGCGATCCGATTGACGGCACGCGTTTCACCACAGACGACCGACGGGCTGCAGTTTTTCCTCAAGGGCATCGGCAAGGTCGAGTTGCTGACCGCTGCCGAGGAGGTCGAGCTCGCGAAGCGGATCGAGCGCGGCGACCATCGCGCGAAGCAGGAGATGGTCGAGGCGAACCTCCGCCTAGTGGTCTCGATCGCGAAGCGTTACCGCAATCAGGGGCTGCCGTTCCTCGACCTTATCCAGGAGGGGACGATCGGGCTCGTCCGTGCCGCCGAGAAGTTCGACTGGCGCAAGGGCTACAAGTTCTCGACCTACGCAACCTGGTGGATCCGCCAGGGGGTCACCCGGGCGCTCGCCGACAAGGGCCGCACGATCCGGATGCCGGTCCACGTGGTCGAGAAGCTGAACAAGATCGTCCGCTCCGAGCGCAAGCTGCACGGCGAACTCTGCCGCGAGCCGACCGCGCTCGAGATCGCGACCGACCTCTACCTGCCGGTCGAGGAGGTCGAGCAGATCCTTCACACCTCGCATGCGCCCGTCTCGCTCGAGAAGCCGCTCGGCGACGAGGAGGGATCCGAGTTCGGCCACTTCCTCACCGACGAGAAGGCCCCGCTGCCCGACGAGACGGTCGAGACGACGCTGCGCCAGGAGTTGCTGCGCAACATCCTCGGCACACTCTCGCACCGGGAACAGCGCGTGCTCGAGCTCCGCTACGGGCTCGACGGGCAGGCGCCGGCAACGCTGGACGAGCTCGGCGAAATCTTCAACGTCACGCGCGAGCGGATCCGGCAGATCGAGAAACGCTGCCTGCAGAAGCTGAGCGAATCGCCGGAACTCCAGGACCTCAAAGGTGCCGCCTGACGCAGTTCCAGCAGCTGGGCATCTTCCTCTTCACCGGCAAGGTATGAGCGCGCCGAGTACTCGCGGTCGAAGCTTCCGCGCGTCGTCTGGGCATTAGTTTGGCCTACGCGCTCAGTGCGGGCGGGGGATGTCGTAGGAAGCATCGCGGCCGGAGTCGGGTTCCCTCGTTGCCCTTTACCTCACGTTACTCGGCGGGTTTGGGTGGTCCGGAACACTGGCCCAGTCCTCCGTCCTTGCGCTCGATCTGTGACGAATCGCTGTGCCATGCCGTATAAAGGGACGACATGAGGCACCTCTCAGCCAACCCACTTCGGCTTGGCGGTTTGGGAGTCGTCCTCGGCGGAGCGGCGGCAGTGATGGCGTGGGTCACCACGTATCGAGTGCCGGTGCCGCATTGGACGGGTATGGGGCCGCAACTCGCGAACCTTCCCACGCTCTACACCTCACCTGCCTGGACGACACCCGCCGCCGCCGCGATCGCCGTCGTAGCTGTGGGAGTGGCCGCCGGCGTCCTCAGCCGCCGTTAGCCCAAGTCCCGCGCAAGCTCAGGCGTCATTCCGGAACACTGGCCTAGTCCTGCGTCCTGTCGCCCGATCAGTGACGAGTCGCCCCGTCGTGTCGTATAAATGGGGTCAGATGACGGGGCTCGCGCTACGCCGCATGGCACCCCTCCGGCCACTTCCCGGTTGGAGGATTGCGGCCGCTTTACTCATGCTCGGCGCGGCGCTCGCAGGGGCGGCCGTCCTTTACACCGATCGACAGCACTACGTGCCCGTCGCCACCCCCTGCGGCAACCCCCGCATTCCCCCGTCAGTGCCAGACCTATGCGCGCGCAAGCTGGAGACGCGCGGATGGGCAGGGCCTACCGCGCTTGCCGTGGTATTCCTCGGTCTCGCCGGAGCAGCCACCGTCCTAGTAGCGACCGGTCGTCGCGGCACCTAAGGGCGGCTGGCCCGGCACCAAGCTCGGGGGTAATTCCAGAAAACTGGCTCAAGCGGAGCGGCCTACGCCCCGGCGGTGCGCGGCTTCACTCTCGTTCCCTTCAGCGTGCCGACCGCGCCTATCAGACCAAGTGCCGCAATGACTGCGGCGACCGGAAGCTGCAGGGCTGCGCGGGTTGCCGGAGCGCACCAGCCTCGGCGGTGGACGTTCGGCGTGTACGGATGGGGAAGCGCTGCGCAAACGGGATACGTCCCACGGCGTGGAGATCGTCTCGCCCGCTCAGGGAACATTCCGGAACACTGGCCCAGGTGAGCGTCCCGGCTACCTGACTCAGCGAGTCGTGACTCTCCGCCGCCTGGCTCGGATAGCGAGGTAAACGAAGATGGCTCCGAGCGCCAACAAGACCACCATGTAGGCCAAGGCCGGCACGCCGCTGCTCAGGGAAGGCCCCGATTCCACACAACCAGGGCCGCAGGTCCGATACGGCACGCCCCACCAATCGACCGCCGCCCGCACCTCACCGATCAAGAGGAGGACGACTAGTACGGTCGCTCCGATGAAGACCCAGAATCTCCCGAGGGCGCCGGTGAAAACGACAGCAGCCATGAGTACGACGGCTGACGACGCACTGACGAACTCCACGCCTCGCGCACCATCCTTGGCGCCGACGAGGACCAGAACCGCGACATAGCAGACCGCGAGCGTGACAGGAAAAAGCCACTTCACGCGCTCTCACCGCGTCCTGGCATGCGCCGAGAGTACAGCCGTCGTCCTCAGGGGTCATTCCGAACACTCGCCCAGCTCAGCGACCTACGGCCAGAGTTCGAACAACCACATGGCCGCTTGGCGAAGATCTTGAAGTATCTCTCTCTGTTCATCCATTTCATCGGCTTCCGGGTGGCGGAGCTTATGAATCCAAATCGCCGCCGAGAGGAGCAGGAACAGCGCCAGAGGAACGGCGAGCCCCAGTGCAAACCACCGCCACGATGGGATCCAGACCGCAACCAGGACGAGCAGCAGCGTGACGAGGGCGACACGACCAATCTTCACCCTGGCCACCGGGAGAGAGTACGACACTCAGGGGTCATTCCTGAACACTCGCCCACCCCGAGTGTCACCGCTTGGAGTCTGCGCTCAACCCGTGAACTGCGGGCAGGGAGAACGTCGCCTAGGCCTTGTGCTTGGGCGTTACCAACACCGCTCTTACGGTGAGATAGTCCTTACGTGTGTAGCGGGGCCAGCAGCATCTGAAGTAGACCGTCTCGACTTCAAAATTCTTGATCGGTTTGTCGACTTCGCTTTTTGGCGTCTGTGGATAGGGTCTCGGGCTGCTGACAAACCGGTACGTCCGCCACACACCATTCCACTTGATCTTTGCCACGTAGCCCGGCTTGATCAGGTAGAGGCGGTAGAACGGGCCGTGGGCGCCATAACCCGGTACAGGTGTCACGTCGTGCGCGTCGATGACCATCGTTAAGCCCATTCCGGGCCGCGTTGCATAGCCCAGATCCCAGATCGGGCCGCGCGCGAGGTCGCAAGCTCTCGTTCGGATCGGCTGGTAGACAATGTGCAGGAACTTGATGGTCAGGCGAGCTGTGTGTCGCGACACCGGGAGCGCCGGACAACCGTGGCTGGCAATACCGCTAGACGTCGCCATGACCATCGATGCCAGTCCAACAGCGACGGTCAGCAGTACTGCTTTCAGACTGGATCTCACACTTTCAGAGGATAGATTGACGAGTCCGTTTCGCCAATCCCTCCTACATAGCTCAGGGGTCATTCCGGAACACTGGCCAGGCGACCCTGGAGAGAATCGGCGAGCGCTAGAACTGGTCGAGCCAGCGGAGCACGCTGGGGACGGCGTCGTCGAGATGGGTCAGCATGCTCTCGTGGTCGTGGCCTGGGAACGAGACGTGTTGTAGGCCGTAGCGGTCAAGCCCGGAGGCGAGTTGCTCCGTGCCGCCAGGGCCCAGTTCCTCGTCATGCTCGCCCCAGAACGCGAACAGCGGGCACGGCAGGTCACTGACCAGCGAGTCCGCAGGCAGTTCTGAGAGTTCTTGGTAGAAGGCAAGCGCGGCGCGATTGTCGAAGGCTGCGTCCACGCGGGCCCAGGCTGCGGGATCGGCCTTCGCGGCCTCGCTTTGACGCTGGATCTCCGGGTAGAGGTATGCGTAGTCGCCGACGATGGGAAAGCCGCCTGAGACGACCGCGTCAGCTTTGCCTGTCAGGTGCGCGATCCAGGGGGCGAACGCGCCGGTGAACGAGTAGCCGAGAACGAAGAATCGGTCGAACCCGACTGCTTGTACAGCCGCGATCAGATCGTCGGCCATGTCGCGAACCCGATACGGAATGTCTGCATCGAGCCGGCTGCTGCTGGCGAACCCGCGCGGGCTCGCAGTGATGACCGTGAAGCGCTCGGTGAACGGGCTGAGATCCAGGTAATCCGACCAGGAGAAGTTCAAACGGGGCAACAGCAACAGCGGGCCTGACCCACCAAGCTCCTCGTACCGCAGTTCCAGGCCGTCGCGGACTAGCGTCGCCACCGGGCGGCGAGTCTACTTCCGCACGAGCGGCCACCGCCTCGCTCAGGGTCATTCCGGGAGCACCGGGCCAGGCTACGAGCCTGTCACCTGGAGGCCATCGAGCGCGTGTAGGAGTCTGGCAGTCTGTGCGCTGGTCGCCTGACGGCCGACCCAGACGAAGATGTAGAAGTGCCGCCTGCGGTCGCGGAAGAGAAGCTCTCCCCAGCGGTTTCCGGCGAATGTCTCCATCCCGTTTAGGTGCGCAAGCTTGAACCGAGCTGGCCGGTTGGGCCATGGATTCGTGTTCTCCGGCGGTACCTCTTCGATCAGCTGGGCGAGTACCGCGTGCGACGGCGGCACGTAGCCCTTCCCGCTGTTGGCGTTCTCTGGGAGCCGAGCTGACGAGAGTACGAACCGTTGCACCGGGTTCGTGACGTTGTTCAGCGGACGGGTCGAGATGTGCCAACCGGCTGGGACTCGTACGGCAATCCCGGTGGTGCGGAACACGTGCCGTCCGCTGCCCCCGCATGCGGGAAGGAGAAGAACCAAAGAGCCCGCCATGGCTCCGCTAACGAGACGTCGAGCCATCTCCACGATTACGTCCGCGGAGGCCTCAGAGGTCCTCCGGTTTCAGGGGTCATTCCGAAACACTGGCCCAGGTCAAAGTTCACTCACCCGAAGCAAGGGGGTCCCCATCTCGCCGGGTCCCTTCGCGGGTTGCCTCGGCGCGGGTAACCCCGCCCGGAAAGTACCGCCCTCAGGGGGCATTCCGGAACACTGGCCCAGCCGAGCTTGGCTCTGCAATGCTCCGGCTGATGGTGGATCGCCGCTGGGCCGCTGACGAACGAGGCGACGGAGTCGGCGACGCGTCGCAGCTCACCGACGGGGCTGCCGAACTGATGGCGGCGATGCACCGCCCGAACTGGGTTGCCGAGCAGCCTGAGCTGCACCTCCTGCCCCATCTCGAGCGAGCTTGCGAGTCGCTACCGCTGCAGATTCTCGGCACACGCACGCTGGACGATGGTTCGTACGACGTGCAGCTCGGCTGGACCGGAGACGAAGCCGGGGTCGGTGCTGTCCGGGCGTCGGTCTTCGCTCTACTCGGCGGGATCGCCGAACCTGCGAGCTACGTCAGACAGCGGCGGACGGACACCAACGGATCGGGATTAATGCTCACGTTCGATGTCGCCACCGGCATCGTCGACGAGATGCCGTTCAAGCCGCACGGACACACGCTCAGACTCAGCGTCGTGGCACCCTGACCCGCAGCACCTTCCCGACCTTCAAATCAGGCTCGCAGCACAGCGCGCCGAGGGCCTGCGAGGAAGCCGGCGTCGACGAGCAGCGGCATGACGAGCGTCTCCGTTACGGGCTCACTGTCGAAGCGCTCGACCGCAAGGCGCTTCGCGCCGCCGCGCTTGACGAACCCGACGAGCGCCGCGAGGGCCGGCCGCAGCCAGTCCTCATCCGGTTCTCGCAGCGGCACGAGCGAGCGGCCGCCGCGCTCGACGAAGAGCGCGGGTTCGCCGCCGAGGAGCACCACATGGGCGCCGGCTACCCGCGCGGCCCGCGCGCCCGCGCGCTTCGGCCACGGCACGACGGCGCCGTACGGCTGCGCGGGATCCGCTGCCGCGAGCACGAGCGGCTCCGGCTCGTCGCCCTCGCGTGGCCGCAGCTCACGTAACCGCTCCACTGCTCCGCCCAGGGCGAACTGCGCACCGCCGAGACCCTCCACGAAGTAGCCGCGCCGGCACGATCCAAGCGTCTCGAGCGAGCGCAACTCGCCGTACACGGCGCCGTAGCCACCGGGAATCCCCTCGGCGCGAACGGAGTCGCGAGTGACGATGCCGTGCCGTTCCAGCAGCAGCTCCGCGAGCGCACGCCGGTCGGGATCGCCGCCTGCGAACAGTCCCGCCGCGAACGACCACCGTCCCTGGGTCGCCGTCGGGCGATGGGCGCGCGCCCGCGAAAAGCGCCGCGCCCGCCGATCGGGCCGGGGAGGCTGATACCGACGCTGCGCACGCAGCGGCGCCCAGGAATCGTTCGTCACCTCGCCGCTCCAGACGAGATCCCAGAGGGCCGGGAGCGAAATCTCGGCATCGAGCCCGGTGGCACCGACGAGGCCGTCCCAGAAGAGCGCGCCACCGGTGAGCGCGGCCCGGATCGCGTCGTGCGCCTCGCCTTCCGGCGCCGGCGCCGCAGCGGGACGCCCCAGCAGCGGAGCGTCGTCGCGGAAGAAGACGGCCACACGGTCGAGCCCGGCTCCGACCCACACGAGCTCGCCCGAGGCACAGAGCTGGTCGAGCTGCTCGAGCCGGTACTCGGGGACACGCCGCGGCAGTACTTCCGCCTCCCAGAGCGCCACAGGCAGTGCGAGGGCCTGAAGCGGGACGAGCGCTTCGCGAAGCGACGCGCGCCGATCGACGCCGTGCCAGCTCGGGAGGAAACGCCCGAGCACCGCCTGCTCCACGGGCTCGACCTCGCGACGGAGGGCGGCGAGCGACGCCCGGCGCAGGCGCCGCAGGACCTCCGGATCGCACCATTCGCGCTCGCTGCCGCCGGGACGGAGCTCGCCGCGGACGAGCTTCTCCGCGCGCTCGAGTTCCCGCAGCTCCTCCTCGACGTCGATGCCGAACCAGGCGGACGCTTCGGCAGTCGTGAACGGGCCTCGCCCGCGCGCCCAGCGCGCAACGAGCGAGCGCAGCGCATCCGTCACGGGTTCGAGGAACACGCCGGGCAGGCCGGACGGGGGAACGATCCCCAGTGCGTCGCGGTAGCGACCGGCGTCGTCCGCCGCTGCAAGCCGTTCCTCGCCGGCGATGCGAACGCGGATCGCCCGCCGTTCCGCCTCGAGGATCGCCGCGTGCGCCTCGTCGAATTCGCCGCTCGAGAGGTCTCCGCGCAGGCGCAAGAGATCGTGGAGCCGCTCCGGATCCTTGGGGAACGGCCGCAGCGACGCCTCGACCTCGGCGAGCGCGGCAGGATCGATGAGTTCGCGCAGCTCCTCCTGGCCGAGCAGCTCCCGCAGCAGGTCGCGGTCGAGGGAGAGGGCCTGGGCACGCCGCTCGGCCGGCGGGGTGTCGTCCTCGTACATGTAGGTGGCGATGTAGTCGAAGAGGAGCGACGAGGCGAACGGCGACGCCGACGCGGTCTCGACGTCCACCAGGTCGAGCTCCCGAGCGCGTAGACGGCCGAGAAGCCGCTTCAGCGCCGGCAGGTCGAACACGTCCTGCAGGCACTCGCGGTAGGTCTCGAGAACGATCGGAAAGCTCGCGTACTTACGGGCGACCTGAAGCAGGCCCTGCGCTTTGAGTCGCTGCTGCCAGAGCGGCGTCCGTTCTCCCGGCCGGCGGCGCGGGATGAGGAGAGCACGTGCCGCGTTCTCGCGGAAGCGAGCGCCGAAGAGCGCCGTCTGTCCCACCTCGGCAAGCACGAGCTCCTCGAGCTCGTCCGGATCGAGCACCATTAGGTCGGTCGCCGGCGGCGAGTCCGCATCGGGCAGGTGGAAGGCGATTCCGTCGTCCGACCAGATCGACTGAACCTCGAGGCCGAGCGACTCGCGCAGACGCGCGCCGACGGCCATCGCCCACGGCGCGTGCACGCGCGCGCCGAAGGGCGTGAGGATGCAGACGCGCCAGTCGCCGATCTCGTCGCGGAACCGCTCGACGACGACGGTGCGGTCGGACGGCAGCGCGCCGGTCGCCCGCTCCTGCTCGCGGAGGAAGGCGAGGAGGTTCCGCTCCGCCCGCTCGTCGAGATCCGGGACCGTCGGCTCGCGCGCGGCGAGCAGCTCGCGCGCGAACTTCCCGATCGCCTCGCCGAGCTCGTAGGGGCGGCCGATGCCCTCGCCCTTCCAGAACGGAACCGCGCCGGGAACACCCGGGGCCGGCGAGACGAGGACGCGATCCCGCGTAATCTCCTCGATCCGCCAGGAGGACGCGCCGAGCACGATCACCTGCCCCGCCCGCGCCTCGTAGACCATCTCCTCGTCGAGCTCCCCCACGCGCCCTCCTGTTTCACCGGCGATGAAGACGCCGAAGAGGCCGCGGTCGGGGATCGTCCCCGCGTTCGTGACGGCGAGCCGCCTCGCTCCGGGCCGGCCGCGGAGGATGCCGGCGGTCCGATCCCAGATGATCCGCGGGCGCAGCTCGGCGAACTCGTCCGACGGGTAGCGGCCGGCGAGCATGTCCAGCACGTTCTCGAGCTGTGTGCGCGAGAGGTCAGCGAAGGGATACGCGCGGCGGACGAGCTCGTGCAGCTCCGCGACCTCCACCTCTTCGTCGGCGCAGATCGCGACGATGTGCTGGGCGAGGACGTCGAGTGGGTTGCGCGGGATCTGCGTCTCCTCGATCAGCCCGGCCCGCATCCGTTGCGCGACGACAGCCGACTCGAGCAGGTCGGCGCGAAACTTCGGGAAGATCCGCCCGCGCGAGACCTCGCCGAGCGAGTGTCCGGCCCGGCCGATGCGCTGCAGGCCGCGCGCGACCGACTTCGGAGACTCGACCTGGATCACGAGGTCGACCGCCCCCATGTCGATCCCGAGCTCGAGCGACGAGGTTGCGACGAGGCAAGGTATACGGCCGGCCTTCAGGTCCTCCTCGATCTGCGTCCGCTGCTCTCGCGAAAGCGAGCCGTGATGGGCTCTGGCGAGCTCCTCTTCCGAGAGCTCGTTGAGTCGCAGCGCAAGCCGCTCGGCGAGACGGCGGTTGTTGACGAAGACGATCGTCGACCGGTGGGCGCGGACGAGCTCGACGAGCGCCGGATAGATGGAGGGCCAGATCGAGCGTGGTTCCCAGCCCTCCTCGCGACTCTCGCCGCCAGGTTCCCGCATGTCCTCGACCGGGACGACGACCTCGAGGTCGAGCTCCTTCGCCACTCCCGCGTCGACGAGCTCGATCGGGCGACCGCCCGACACGAAGCGGCCGATCTCCTCGAGGGGGCGTTGTGTCGCCGAGAGGCCGATTCGCTGCACCGGCTGCGCTGCGAGCTCCTCGAGCCGCTCGACCGACAGCGCGAGATGGGCGCCGCGCTTCGTCCCGGCGACCGCGTGAACCTCGTCGAGGATCAGCGTGTCGACGCTCCGCAGCAGCTCGCGGGCACGCGAGGTGAGCAAGAGGAAGAGCGACTCCGGAGTGGTGATCAGGATGTCCGGCGGCTCCCGGAGCATCGCCGCGCGCTCCTTCTGCGGCGTGTCCCCGGTGCGGACTGCAACACGAAGCCCGGACTGGAGCCCCGCGAGCGGCCCGCGCAGGTTCCGCTCCACGTCGTAGTTGAGCGCCTTGAGCGGCGAGACGTACAGCACGCGGAGGCCGTTGCGGGAGGTGGCCGTCAGCCGATCGATGGCCGAGAGAAACGCCGCGAGCGTCTTCCCCGAGCCGGTCGGCGCCTGGATGAGAACGTGGCCACCGCCCGCGATCGCCGGCCAGCCCTTCTCCTGAGCCGGCGTCGGCGCGGCGAAGTTTCGCTCGAACCACGCGCGGGTCTCGGGACGGAAGAGCTCCAGCGGCTCCATCAGGTGAGCCTACCGCCGAACGTGTGTTCTTCGTGCGCCTCGCCTCGACCGCCTCGACTCGGAGGTCTACGGTACGGAGCATGGTCACGTGTCCTGCCTGCGGCCAGGAGAATCCCGACACTTCGCGCTTCTGCGGCCAGTGCGGCACGGCACTCGTCGCTGCCCAGCCACCGCCGCGCGAAGAGAGGAAGGTCGTGACCGTCCTGTTCACCGACCTCGTAGGCTCGACGGCGCTCGCGGAAGGGCGCGACCCCGAAGACGTCCGGGCGACGCTCTCCTCCTACTACGCACAACTTCGCGCCGAGCTCGAGCGCCACGGCGGCACGGTCGAGAAGTTCATCGGCGACGCGGTGATGGCCGTTTTCGGGGCGCCGGTCGCGCACGAGGACGATCCCGAGCGCGCTGTGCGGGCTGCGTTCGCGATCCGCGACTCGATCGGCGACGAGCTGCAGATCCGCACCGCCGTGAACACCGGCGAGGCGCTCGTCGCGCTCGGAGCGAAGCCCGGTGAGGGCGACGCGATGGTGGCGGGCGATGTCGTCAACACGGCCGCCCGACTGCAGGGCGCGGCGCCGGTCAACGGGATCCTCGTCGGTGAAGGGACGTACCGCGCCACCCGGCACGCGATCGACTACCGCGACGCACCGGCTGTCGAGGCGAAGGGGAAAGCGGAACCGGTCAAGGTCTGGGAGGCCGTAGGCGCTACGGCCCGCTTCGGAAGCGACGTGGAGCAGAAGCTCCGCACGCCGCTCGTGGGACGCGAGCGCGAACGAGGCCTGCTCGCCGACGCATTCGAGCACGCACGCCGGGACCAGTCGGCGCAGCTGGTGACGCTCGTCGGCGTCCCCGGAATCGGAAAAAGCCGGCTGGTCGCCGAGCTGTTCCAGATCACCGACGCGGACGAGGAAATCATCTCCTGGCGACAGGGCCGGTCCCTCCCCTATGGCGAGCTGGCGAGCTTCTGGGCACTCGCTGAGATCGTCAAAGCCCACGCCGGGATTCTCGAGTCCGACGACACGGCGACGGCCGAGCAGAAGCTCGTCGCGATGGTCGAGACGCTCGGGGAGGACGAGCGGGAGCGGGACTGGCTCGCTCGCCATACACGCCCGCTCCTCGGCCTCGAGACCGCCGGGCCGGCGGATCGCGACGAAGCGTTCGCAGCCTGGCGACGCCTACTCGAGGCTGCGGCCGAGCAGCGCCCCCTCATCCTCGTGTTCGAGGATCTGCACTGGGCCGACGACGGTCTGCTCGATTTTGTCGACCACCTCGCCGACTGGGCTACCACGGTTCCGCTCCTGATCGTCGCAACGGCGCGGCCCGAGTTGCTCGACCGGCGTCCCGGTTGGGGCGGCGGGAAGCGGAACGCGTTCACGCTCTCGATCGGCGCGTTGTCGAACGACGAGACTGCCCAGCTCCTCCAGCGCCTGCTCGACCGGGCTGTGCTCGACGCCGATGCTCAGCAGGCGGTGCTGCAGCGCGCGGAGGGAAATCCGCTCTATGCGGAGGAGTACGCGCGGATGCTCGCCGAGCACGACGGCGGCGACCTACCGCTGCCCGAGACGGTGCAGGGCCTCATCGCAGCGCGCATCGACGGCCTCGCTCCGGAGGAGAAGTCGCTGCTCCAGGACGCATCGGTGATCGGCAAGGTGTTCTGGCCCGGGGCTCTCGCCAAGAGCGACGAGAACGTGCTGCACGCGCTCGAGCGAAAGGAGTTCGTCCGACGAGATCGCCGCTCCGCGATAGCGGGTGAGACGCAGTACGCGTTCCTCCACGCGCTCGTGCGAGACGTCGGCTACGGGCAGATTCCCCGCTCAGACCGCGCGCAGAAGCACCGCCTGGCGGCTGAATGGCTCGCGTCGCTCGCCGGTGACCGAGCCGAAGACCATGCAGAGATGCTCGCGAGCCATTACCGCGAGGCACTCACACTTTCAGTGGCCGCCGGATTGGACGTGGGCGCTCTACGCGAGCCGGCGCGGCGTGCGTTCGCGGACGCGGGACAGCGGGCTCTCTCGCTCGGGGCAAGCGGGACGGCATACGAGCTCGCACAGGAGGCGCTCGCACTGACCAACGCAGGCGACGAGGAACGGCCGGCACTCCAACTGCTCGCCGCATACGGCGGCCGTGACCTCGCAGAGGCCGACGTCACGGGGCTGCTCGCCGAGGCCGTGGACGGATTCCTCGCGCAGGGGGACCCGGGTCGCGCTGCCGAGACGGCGCAGGTGCTCGCGCGCGAGTTCTTTCACCGGGGTGACGTCGCACTCGCCGACGACGCCAATCGTCGGGCGATCGAGCTGGCGCGTTCTGCCCCTCTGTCCACGGCAACGGCCCGAGCGATCGCCGGCAATGCACGACACGTCGTCGTGGCACATGCCGCGTACGCGGAGGGTGCGGACCTCGCGCGCGAGGCACTCAGCTACGCCGACGAGACAGGTGACGACCGCCTCGCGATGCACGCGCTCAACACCATCGGCATGGCTCGCGTCTACTCCGGCGACGAGACCGGCATGGAGGATCTCGCCGCCGCGGCGGAGCGCGGACGGGACGCGGGAGCTGTGTTCGAGCTGGGAACGGCTCTCAACAACTTCGGCAACATGCTCGCCGCTGTCGGCCGTCTCGACGAGAGCGATGCTCGCCTCGACGAGGCTCGGGAACTGTGCGAGCGGTACGGCATCACCGCCGGCATTGTCTGGAACGAAGGGGAGCGCGTCTACCAGCGCGATCGGCGCGGCGACCTGGACGAGACGATCGCGGCTGCGAACCGATTTCTCGCGCACCCGTACGGAACTGAGAGCTACCAGCGACGACCGGTCCTCGTTTGCCGGGCACGTGTCTTCCTTACCCGGGGCCAGATCACCGAGGCAGTCGCCGACGCCGACGAAGCAGTGAAGGAAGCCCGGGGGCCGGGCGCAGATGCTCAGACCCAGGCTTGGATTCTCTGCGTTTGCGCTCGTTGCCTGCGCGCGGCCGGCCGTATCGACGAGGCGGAGCAACTTCTGCAGGAGACACTCGGAGCGGCGTATGACGCGCTCGTCTACGACCTCGCGCTCGAGCTCGTCGAGCTCGGCCGAGGCGACGAGTTCCTCGCGCAAATCGGCGACCACGCTGGGCTCTGGCACGAGGCGCATTGCGCCGCTGCCTCGGGCGAGCTGAATCGCGCGTCCGAGATCTACGGGACGATCGGTGCTCGTTTTCCCGAGGCCTGGGCGGCGCTGCTCGCGGCCGAGCGCGGCGACACATCGCGGCTCGACGCGGCCCTCGCATACTTCGAGGAGCAGCGCGCAACGCCGTATACCCAGCGCTGCCGCGCTCTGATGCAGGCCTCTGCGTAGGATCAGGTCGTGCCCGAGGCGCTGTACTTCACCGAGGACGAAGCGGCCAACCGGCTGCTCGCTGACGATCCGTTCGCGCTGCTCGTCGGCTTCGCGCTCGACCAGCAGGTCACCGTCCAGCAGGCCTTCCTCGGACCGCTGCGGCTGAAGGAACGGCTCGGCACGCTCGAGCCGCGCAAGGTCGCGAAGGCCGACCTCGAGCCGCTCTTCCGCGAGAAGCCGGCGATCCACCGCTTCCCCGGCTCGATGGCCACGCGGGTGCAGGATCTCGCGGCGACCGTCGCCGAGGAGTACGACGGCGACGCGTCCCGCCTGTGGACCCAGGCCTCCGACGGCGCCGACCTCCGCAAGCGCATCTCGGCGCTGCCCGGCTTCGGCGAGATGAAGGTCAAGGCGCTCGGCTCCGTGCTAGCGAAGCGCTTCGACGTGCCGGTCGCGCAGGATCTCGTGCCCAGCCATCCCACCCTCGGGGACGTCGACTCGGCTCAGGCACTCGCCGACTACCAGGCCGCGAAGAAGGCCCACAAGGCTCAGTGGCTGGCGTCGAAGTCCGGACGCTGACGGACGGCGGCCAGCCGGCCGACCAGACCGCCCACGCCCTCGCCGAGTTCTGCGCCGCCGCCAAGCAGACGCTCGAGATCGCGGTCTACGACTTCCGGCTCCCGCCGGCCCTCAACGACATCGTCTGCGGAGAGCTGATCGCCGCACAGAAGCGCGGCGTCGCCGTCCGCCTCGCCTACAACCTCGATCACGAGAAGGCGGCTCCGGGCCCGCCGCCGCCGATCACGGATCCCGACGCGCTCGAGGCGCAGCCCTTCCCCACCGCGGCGATCCCGGGCGTCCCGGATCTCATGCACCACAAGTACGTCGTCCGTGACGCCGCCTCCCTTTGGACCGGTTCCACGAACTGGACGGCCGACTCCTGGACACGCGAGGAGAACGTGGTTGTCACCCTCGACTCGCCCGCGGTCGCCGCTCGTTACCGCGAGGACTTCGAGCAGCTCTGGACTACACGCACGGTGGCACGCAGCGGCAAGGTCGACACCTCGCCGGTGGACGGCATGCGCGCCTGGTTCTGCCCGGGCCGCGGCGAGAAGCTCGCGCACCGCATCGCGAAGGCGATCGGCTCCGCGCAGCGGCGCGTCCGCATCGCCTCACCGGTGATCAGCAACGCGCCGATCCTCGCAACGCTCGCTCAGGTCGCCTCCGACGGGAAGGTCGACCTCGCCGGGGTCGTCGACGCCACCCAGATCGCCGAGGTGCTCGCGCAGTGGCACGAGAACGGCAACGCCGAGTGGAAGGCGCCGCTGCTGCGAACGTCGCTCATCCGCGCGCCTTTCTCCGGCAAGGTCACGACGCCGTATGCCCCCGGCTCGGTGCACGACTACATGCACGCGAAGGTGACCGTCGCCGACGACACCGTCTTCGTCGGCAGCTTCAACCTCTCCCACTCCGGCGAGCTGAACGCCGAGAACGTGCTGGAGCTCCAGGATCCTCAGGTCGCCGACCGTCTCGCGGCGTTCGTCGACGAGGTGCGCGCGCGCTATCCCGCGGTCTCGGTCTAAGCCGTGGTCCCTCCCCTTTCCGGGGGACTCCGGCTAATACGAAGCACATACCTGCGGGACACCTGAATTCATAACCCTCCCGACGATGCTCTGGTCACCGGACAAACGGTCCGGCCGGTACGTCAAGAGACCAAAGGAGCATTGACATGCGCAAGATCCGTTACAGCACGAGGACGACAAGGATCGTTCTCGCCGCGGTTGTGGCCTCCATCGTCTTCGCCGGCGTGTACGGCTTCGCCGCCTCGCTCGGCCTGACGAGCTCCGGCCTGGCTGCGGGCAACGCCGTCGTCTCGGCCTGCGGCACGGGCATCAACGCCGCCTACTCGACCGCCTATAGCCCGACGCTCCCCGGCTACTCGGTTACCCAGGTGAACCTGTCCGCCATCCCCGCCGGCTGCCTCAACAAGTCGTACAGGGTCCAGCTGACGGGTACAGGTGGCGCCACGGTCGGTTCCGAGGCGACGGGCTCGCTGCCCGCATCGGGCACGACCTACTCCGTCCCGATGTCGGGGAACGTCGACGCGAGCGCCGTCACCGGCATCTCGGTCGTCGTTTCGTAAGCAAGGGGTCTCGGTACCGGTGGATTGTGAGTGGGGCGCCAATTCGGTGCCCCGCTCCCATCCGGTCGGGAGGTGATGAGGGATGAAGCGGCTGACCAGAATCTTTGGCATCGCACTGACCGCGGCGCTCGTGTCGGTCGGCGTGGCGTCCGCCGCGAGCCTCGGCCTCACCTCGGGAAGACTCGACGCGGGTAGCGCGACGGTCAACGGCTGCACCTCCTCGTCACTGACGGCGACTCGCAACGTCGACAACAGCGGCAACGTCACACAGCTCAACGTCCTGAGCGTGCCTCAGGCGTGTGCCGGGGAGGTACTCACTGCCACGCTCGAGAACAGCTCGAACGCGAGTCTCGGCAGCTCTGCCGTCATCGTCGGGACGTGCACCGGCGGCTGCACCGTCAGCATGACCGGCTTCGGCACCGTCTCCGCAACGAACGTCACCGCCTACGCACTTTCGATCACGGAGTAGACGGTGCGCCGCCGGCACACACTCCTCCGCCTGACCGTCGCAATCGTGGTCTTCATGTCGTCGTCCGTCGGAGTCGGGTACGCCGCGAGTCTCGGGCTCAGCTCGAAGAAGCTCCACGCCTGGAGCCAGACCCTGACGAAGGGGACGTGCAACCAGACCGCTGCGACCGCCGACGACACGTATGTGCAGCAGGCGAACCCGACCAGCACTGCGGGCGGGACGGACACGAACCTGACGGTCGGAGGCGCCGCCGGCTCTCAGGACTACGCCTTCATCCGCTTCGACCTCAGCGGCTGCGGCCTCCCAACCACAGCCGGTGCCGACAGCGCGACGCTGACAGTGACCGTAACGACGAAGTCGAACGACACGATTTCCCTGTTCCCCGTCTACTCCAGCTGGAGCTCGTCGACCCTGAACTGGAACGGGCTGGGCGGCCTGACGATCGGAGCCACCGCGACGACCACATTCGTGCCCTCGACCCCCGGGCAGGTCACTGTCCCGGTCACGGCCGATGTAGATGCCGCGATCAAGGCCGGCACCCTCTGGGGTTGGGAGCTTCGCGACACGAGCGGCACGGCCGTCTCTGCGGTCGGCTCGTCCGAGAACAACGCGTCCGGCAAGCGCCCTTCGCTGGCCCTCGGCTATGAGAAGTAGCGTCGTCACGACCCCTCCGCGCTCGGTCTCCCGGCCGCGGTTGCCGCATGCGAAGGCCGTCGCTCTGCTGGCCGCGCAACTCGCCCTCGTCGCGACGCTGCTCTGGTTCTGCCTGCCGCAGAGCTTCGGCGGGCGCGCCGGCTGGGTGCTCGTGAGCGGGACGAGCATGTTGCCGCACCTGCACACCGGCGACCTCGTCCTCGTCGAGCACCAGTCGAGCTACCGCGTCGGCGAGGTCATCGCGTACCGGGTGCCGAAGGGACAGGTCGGCGCCGGCCACGTCGTCATCCACCGGATCGTCGGCGGCAACGGCAAGACCGGCTGGACGATGCAGGGCGACAACCGCACTGCGCCGGACCTCTGGCATCCGACGAACCAGGACGTCGTCGGAGCCAAGGAGCTGCGGATCCCGGACGCCTGGTTCGTTCTTCGCGTCTTCCACATGCCGCTGCTGCTCGCGCTGTTCGCCGGCTTCGCGGTCTTCCTGTGGATCGCGTTCGCCGGAGAAGCGGACACCGCCGAGGAAGAGGACGAGGCGAGATGAGCGTCGCCGAGGCATACCTCGTCGAGCCCCGGACTCCCCTCGAGCGGCTGCTGGCTACAGGCCGTCGCCTGGCGCGGCAGCCGAAGATCGTGCTTGGCATCGCGGTCGCCGGGCTGCTCGGCACGTTCGCCGGGATGGTGGCCGGGGGCGGTTCCGGGCCGATCGGGACGATCATGTTCGTGCCCTGGGTAGCGCTCATCGCGGCCGAGCTCGGGCCGACAGTGGGCGGGCTCGCCGGGGTCGCAGCTACCGGCCTCTACCTCGCGGCTGCCGAGACGGCGGGGCTTCCCGACGACCCGGCGACGCTGCTGCTCCGGCTGCTCCCCCTCGTCGGAGTCGGCCTCGCCGCCGGCTACTCCTCGCGCCGCATCTCGTCCGATGCGCTGGAGCTGCAGGCAACGAGCGCGGTGCAACGGGCGCTGCTCGACTCGACGCTCGACGGCATCTGCCTCACCGACGCCTCCGGACGCTTGCTCTTCGCCAACGCGCCGTTGCAGGAAATCGCGCTCGAGCTCGGACTTCCCCCGCACGGCGCGGTGACCGAGCGTCTCCGCGCCATTGCCGAGCGGACGACCGAACCGAATCGCTTCGCCGCGCGCATGCTGGAGCTCGCGCAGGATCAAACCGCAAGCGAGGACGAGTTCGAGCTCCAAGACACCGGGCGCGTGTTCCGCGGCTGCACGACCCCGGTGGCCCGGCCCGACGGAAGCCTCGTCGGCAGGATCTGGACGCTACGGGAGGTGACGGCCGACCGCCGCCTCGAGCGGTTGCGCGACGCCTTCGTGGCCGCTGTTTCGCACGAGCTGCGAACGCCGCTGACGTCGGTGTCCGGCTTCCTCGAGCTACTCGGCGACGAGGAAGACAGCCTGGCGTTGACGGGGCGCACGTACCTGACGGCGGCGCGGCGAGGCACCGCTCGGCTGCAACGCATCGTCGAGGACCTGCTCCTCGTCGCGCAGATCGAGGCCAATCTGCTCGAGCTCCATACCGAGCCGGTCGACCTCTCCGAGCTTGCGGCGGACGCGGTCGAAGAAGCGACCCCTGCTGCAACCGAGAAGCGAGTCGTGATGACCCTCGCGAGCGACGGCCCGCTCCCGCTCGAAGCGGACTCCGCCCGGCTCCGGCAGGTCATCGACAACCTCCTCTCGAACGCGATCAAGTTCACGCCCACCGGCGGCGAGATCGTGCTCTCCACCACCGACAGCGAGGGCCGGCGGCGCATCGCGATCTCCGACAACGGGATCGGCGTCCCGCGCGACGAGCTCGGCCAGCTGTTCTCGCGCTTCTACCGCGCTTCGACCGCGACCCGCCGCGCCATTCCCGGCACCGGCGTCGGCCTCGTCATCGCGCGCGCGATCGTCGAGAGCCACGGCGGAACGATCTCCCTCGACAGCCGGGAGGGCGAGGGAACCTGCGTCACAGTGACGCTCCCGCTGCGTCAGTCGGACGGCGGGACGTACCGGTAGCCGAAGCCGCGGACCGTCTCGATCGGCTGCCAGCCGTCGTTGTTCTGACCCAGCTTCTTCCGCACATACGACACGTAGAGCTTCACCTGGTCGCGCGAGACGCCAGCCTCGTGGCCCCAACACTGCTCGATCAGCTGTTCGGCCGAAAGCACCTGACCAGGATGCCGAGCGAAGGCGTCGAGGACCCGGAATTCGAGCGGCGTGAGCCGGACCGGCAGGCCGCGGCACAGCACGAGGCGCGTGGCGTAGTCGATCGAGATCGCGCCGTCGTCATAGTGGTCGAGATGCGTGGGCTCGGGAGCCCGACGGAGCAGCGCCCCCACGCGGGCGAGCAGCTCCTGGCGGCCGAACGGCTTCACGACGTAGTCGTCGGCGCCGGCGCGGAAGCCTCGTACCTTGTCGATCTCGCCGCTCCGCGCCGTGAGCAGGATCACCGGCACGTCACTCAGGTCGCGCACACGGTCGAGCGTCTCGAATCCGTCGAGCTCCGGCATCGAGAGATCGAGGACGATGAGGTCGGTCGGGTTCTCGTGGAAGGCACGGAGCGCTGCGCGCCCATCCGGAGCCGTCTCGACGAGGTAACCGGCCCCGGTCAGGAGCTCCTGGAGCAGCAAGCGGATGTCAGCGTCGTCGTCGACGACGAGCACTCGACGCATCGGCGCCACGGCCATTGGGCTCAGTATGGGCGAGGCGTCAGCCGATGAATAGGCCATGAAGGCCCTCGCTGCAGTGGTGTCTGCTGCCTTCACCGTCGCACTCCTGACCGGATCGACGGCGCACGCGCTTCGACTGCCGGCTGCGCGGCACTGCCCGATCTTCCCGGCGAGCAACGCGTGGAACCAGCGAGTCGACAGGCTTCCCGTTGCCGCCGACTCCGCGCAGCTGATCGCCTCGATCGGCCTCGACGCACCGGTTCACGCCGACTTCGGCTCGGGCAAGTGGGACGGCGGGCCGATCGGGATCCCCTTCGACGTCGTCTCGAAGAAGACGCATCGCTCACATGTCTCGTTCGAGTACGCCGACGAGTCGAACCGCGTCCCGTATCCGATCCCGCGCCATGTCCACATCGAGGGCGGCCAGCACGCGACCGGCGACCGGCACGCGCTGCTCGTGGACAAGAGCAACTGCCGGCTGTACGAGCTGTACGACCTGCGCCACACGAGCCGTGGCTGGACGGCCGGCTCGGGAGCGACGTGGAGCCTCCGCTCGAACCATCTCCGGCCTGCCGGCTGGACCTCGGCCGACGCCGCGGGCCTGCCGATCTTCGCGGGCCTCGCCCGCTGGGACGAGGTCAAGCGCGGCGTGATCGACCATGCGCTCCGCTTCACCGCCTCGGAGACGCGTCGCGCATACGTCTACCCAGCCCGCCACTACGCCTCAAGCTCGAACGACCCGTCGCTGCCCCCGATGGGGCTGCGGGTCAGGCTGAAGGCGAATGTGAGCATCGCCTCGTTCCCGGCGCAGGCACGCGTCGTGCTGCGAGCGCTGCAGCGCTACGGAATGATCCTCGCCGATAACGGCTCGCCCTGGTACATCTCCGGTGCGCCGAACCCGCACTGGTCGAACGACCAGCTCCACACGCTCGGCCGGCTCACGGGCGCCGACTTCGAGGTCGTCGACACGTCCTCCCTGCCCGAACCGGGCAAGTAGCTCCTGCCTAGCCGGCGACGGCCTCCCGCAGCAGCGGAATCACGTCCGGGTCGATCCCGTGCTCGACCGGCGACTCGTGGTACAGCACCTCGGCGCCTGCACCCTCCAGCAGGTCGCGTGCAGCTCTCCCCCACTGGACGGGGATCAGCGGGTCGAAGACCCCGTGCACGATGGCGATGCGCAGGAACGGCGGATCGAGATCGAGCTCGTAGCCCTCCACACTCGGGACGAAGCCGCTAATCGCGAGCAGCGCGTCTGGTCGCGGCCTTCCCCGGTAGAGCGCGAGCGCATACGCCATCGCGCATCCCTGGGAAAAGCCGCCTAGCACGAGCTGCTCATACGGCAGCCCGTCGAGGAACTCGACCAACGCGCGGTAACTCGCCGAGAACGTCTCGGGTTCGGGCGTGCCCAGTCCGCCGAGCACGTACCAATGTGCGCCTCCCGGCGGCAGCATCAGCGGTCCGCGCGGCGTGTACCCGTGCAGGCGACGTTCAGGGTCGAGAGCATCGAGCAGCGGAAAGAGGTCGTTCTCGTCGGCGCCGCGGCCGTGCAGCAGGACGAGGGCGCCCGCCGCCTCTCCCGCGGCCGGACGCTCCCGCACCTGCAGGCTCAAGCCCGCGACCAGTCCGCGCGCGGGTCCGGCAGCGGCGTCAGCACAGGCTCGACCCGGTCGCGGAGGTGCTCGAACGCCGGCGGGAGGATCAGCTTCTCGCCGAGGTGCGCCGGATCCTCATCCGCCGCGAAGCCGGGCCCCAGCGTCGCGATCTCGTACAGCACACCTGCCGGCTCGCGGAAGTAGATCGAGTGGAACCAGAAACGGTCGATGACCTGCGTGGGATCACCACCGGCATCTTGGACAAGGTCGTGCCACGCCTGGTGATCCTCCATCGTCGAGGACCACGCCACGTGGTGGACGGTGCCGGCGCCGCCGACACCCGGCACGTGGGGCGCCTCGGCGTACTCGATCCAGCCGCCGCGTGTCTCGGCGCGCGTGTCCCACCGGCCGTCCTGCTGCTCGAACCCGAGCGTCGTGAGGAACTCGTCATTCGGCCGGCCGTAGGCGCGCACTCCCTCGAAACCCTGCAGCGCCATCTCCCGCGGAATCTCCGGGTGATGCGCCACGAGCGGCTCGTCGGCAACCTGCGAGACGATGAACTCGTGTTGGAGCCCTTCCGGATTGGCGAAGCGAAGCGACTCGCCGTCGGCCTCGACCTCGTGTCCTTCCGCGCTCAGCCGGTTCGCCCAGAACTCGAGCGCCTCGGCCGAGCCGACCCTCCAGACGACCGTGTGGATCATCCCGTTCCCGGCCTGCCCGGGACGCGCGTTCGGGTACTCGAAGAACGTGATGTCAGAACCGGCGTGGCCCTCCTCGTCTGCGTAGAAGAGGTGATAGACGGTCGGGTCGTCCTGGTTGACCGACTTCTTGACGAGCCGGAGCCCGAGGACGCGGGTGTAGAAGTCGACGTTTCCGGGCGCGTCCGCCGTGATGCAGGTGACGTGGTGGATGCCGTCGAGGCGCATGCTCAGGCCTCCGTGGCCTCGGGAGCCTCACTATCCGCGAGCAGCTCCTTCGCGGCTTCCAGGTCCGACTGGTGGACGAGGATCTCCTGGGCCCCCGCCGCCATGAAGTCCTCAAGCGACGAATCGATCGCGTCGGTGTCGCGGTACGCGCACTTGATTCCCGCCGACCGGAGCAGACCGCAGACCACTTCGGCCTCGGACTGTCCGGAGACGACGGTCACGACAACGGTTTCGTCGGCTGCCATGTCCGAAGGCTAATGGAACCGATGCCTGACTAAGCGAACGGCCCCATGGTTGGGAAGTGGTCCTCGCCGTCGAGAAGGTGGCGGAGGAAGAGGGCAACGCCGACGTCGCCGGTGAAGAGGGAGTAGCGGCCCCGACCGCGCTTTGCCCGCTCGGTCTCGACCTGGCCGATCGCGTGCATGGCGAACCCGCGCGCCCGGTCGAGCCACATCCCGTCTCCCGTCCGGCGGTGGAGGACGAGAAACGCGTAGGCGTTGCCGGCCGTGCCGTGGCAGAGGCCGGGGCCCTTCGCCAGCGGTCCTGCGCGCCAAGTGAGCTCGCCGCCGGCTGCCGCGAACTCGAGATCGAGCAGGTCTCCGAGCGTCGCCACCACTCCCGGCGCCCCGTGACACCACTGGACACGGATCTCGTCGGGACGCGCACCCACCCTGGACATCCAGTTCGCCAGACCCTCCTCGCGAAGAACGTACGGCTCTAGGTCAGCAGGCTCGAGCGCCCGGCCCCGGTTGGCGAATGCCCGCATGTTCGCGGCGTAGCCGTGCGCTGCACCGAGGTAGCGCGCCTCCTCCCCGGGTAAGTGTTGCGTCCAGAGTCCGTCAGGATCCCGGGCCGCCTCGACCCGCTCGGCCGCGGCGGACCATGCCTCGTCCCAGCGCTGCTCTCCCGTCCACGCGAGCATCGCCTCAGCGGCGAGCATCGCTCCGGGCGTCCCGACCATCAGCTCGTTCGTCTCGGAGTCGGGTCGAGCGAGGACGAGCTCGTGCACGCGGTCCGCCAAGCCGGGATCGCCCGTCAGCCGATACGCGACGAGATCGACCCCGAGCTCTCCGAACGAATAGCTCGTCTCGACGGTCCATTCGTCGAGCGGCTGAGCGCGCTGCCGGTCGACGAAGGCCACCGCCGCGTCCTTCCAGCCGGTCGAGCCGAGCTCGTGGAGCGCCATGACGACGCCGGCGCCTCCGAAGTAGACGTCGTTCGCAGCCTCCTCCATGTCACGCGGGTGCGACGGCCAGCGAGTCCCATCGAAGGCTGCCTCCGCGTCCGCGACGATCGTCCGGATCGCCTCCTCGGCGAGCGCCTCGTCCCACTCCTCCGCCGTGAGCGCCTCGTGCTCGGACGGGCGCCAGAGCTCAGCCAACGCCGGCAAGGAGGAACGCGCGCGACTCGCGCAGCATCTCGCGGGCGATCACGAGCCGCTGAATCTCCTGCGTCCCCTCGTAGATCTGCGTGATCTTCGCGTCGCGCATGAAGCGCTCGACCGGGTACTCCTTGATGTAGCCGTAGCCGCCGAGGATCTGCACTGCGTCGGTCGTGACGGCCATCGCGACGTCGCCGCATTTGAGCTTCGCCATCGCCGACGCCTTCGTCAGCTCCGCGTCCTCGGCGCCCTCGTCGACCATGCGCCCGAAGCGGTAGAGGAGGCCGCGAGCCGCCTCGCACTCCGTCTCCATGTCGGCGAGCTTCGCCTGGATCAGCTGGTGCTGACCGATCGGTTTCCCCATCGTCTCGCGCGTCTTCGCGTAGTTAAGCGCGTAGTCGGTGGCACCCTGCGCGATGCCGAGCGCCTGGGCAGCCACCCCCGGACGAGAGCGATCGAGGATGCGCATCGCGATCCGGAATCCCTCGCCCTCTTCACCGAGGAGGTTCGCAGCCGGGATGCGGCAGCCGTCAAAGGTCAGCTCGCCGGTCGTGGACCCGGAGATGCCCATCTTCGGCTCGAGCCTGGCGACAGCGAAGCCCGGAGTGTCGACCTCGACAACGAACGCCGAGATGCCCGAGTGCCCTGTGTCCGGGTCGGTCTTCGCAAAGACGGTGTAGAGGTTGGCCACGCCGGCGTTCGTGATGAAGCGCTTCGAGCCGTCGAGCACGTACTCGTCGCCCTCGCGCCGCGCCGTTGTGCGCATCGCGGCCGAGTCGGAGCCGGACCCGGACTCGGTCAACGCGTACGCCGGCAGCCACTCCCCCGAGGCGAACCGCGGCAGATAGCGCTCCTTCTGTTCCTCGGTCCCCGCGAGCTTGAGGCCGAGCGAGCCGAGCTCCTGCACCGCGAGGATCAGCGCCGAGGTCGCGCAGACCTTCCCCACCTCCTCGATCGCGATCAGCGAGAGGAGCGTGCCGGTGCCGAGCCCGCCGTACTGCTCCGCGAAGAAGAGGCCGAAGATGTCGTTCTCGCGAAAGAGCTCGACGACGTCCCACGGGAACTCGTGGGAGGCGTCGATCTCGGCCGCCCGCGGCGCGATCCGCTCGCGCGCAAGCTGCCGAACCAGGTCGCGTAGCTCCCGCTGCTCGTCGCTCAGGACGTCCCAGGACAAGGCTGCGTGAGTCTATCCCCGAGGCGGCGCCTGTCCGGGACAGGCGCCGCCTCGCGTTTGCTCAGTGGCCGGGCGGAACGCCGAACTGCGCGAGGAAGTCCTGCGCGCTCTGCGTGTCGAGCCTGAGGTCGACGTTCGTCGCCACGCACGCGGAGTCGCCCGAGATGGTGATCGCCGCGATCGTGTCGGTCGTGCCGACGAAGTTCGGCCCGCCGGAATCGCCGAAGCACGTGCCGCCGGCGCCGACCGACCCGTTCTGCGTCAGGCGGAGCCAGCTGTTCTGGAGCGAGTTGAAGAACGACGTGGAATTCCACCGGTAGCCGTCGAAGTAGAAGTTCGGCTTCCCGTCACCCACCAGCTTGCTCCCGTCGCCGTACCCGACGGCGGTGAAGGGCGACGACTGCGTGAGGGTCTTGTCCGCCTTCATCTGGTCGAAGAGCCCAACCGGCGGCAGCGTGGCCGGGGTGATCCCGGCGGGAGCGCTGTCGAGCAGGATCACGGCGATGTCGTTCCCGTTCTGAGCCGGCTTCCCGTTGTACGCCGGGTTCTGCTCCAT
>Ga0070707_100000123_pt1 | contig 72844 bp, 72 predicted proteins | sample KBSK5502metaG_FD_65468 | JGI IMG/M metagenome (GOLD analysis project Ga0070707, IMG submission 65468) | Corn, switchgrass and miscanthus rhizosphere microbial communities from Kellogg Biological Station, Michigan, USA - KBS K5-50-2 metaG | ecosystem: Host-associated > Plants > Roots >... | reverse complement strand
ATCCACGAGCACCTGCCGCGGATCCCTAAGCCCGAGCTCAAGATGGTGGGGTGGACCAAGGCGACGGAACTGGTGAAGGTGGCTCGTCGGGATGGGCAGCGGTTTGATTGTGCAACCTGGCTGCACAAAGCCCGAGAGCTGCCGAAGGAGGAGTTCAAGCGCGAGGTAGAACGTCACCTAACAGGACAGGAGACCGAACCCTGGGAAATCATCTATTTCAAGCTGTACAAGAGCCAGCTGCCGGTGATCGAGCAGGCCTTAGAGACAGCCGCGCTGATGCTGGGCACAGATAAGTCCCGCGGCTACTGCTTGGAGATGATCTGTGCCGATTTTCTGGCCGGAGCGAACCTGCAGAATGGCGACCCGAAAGCTTTGCTCTTCTCGCTTTGTCGCCTCTATGAGTTTCTGTCTCCGGCGCAGAGGCAGGAGTTTCTCACACACACATGAAGGGGGCATGGCTGACTCATTTCCAAGACGGCCGCGGCTTCGGCTGGGCCCGGAATCCTATAAACGCCTCTGCGAGCAGGTATTGGAGCGGGATGGCTGGCGCTGCCAGCGCTGCGGGCGCCCGGGCGAACTCCACATTCACCACATTCACTCGCGGAGTCAGCTCGGAGACGACGCCGAGCACAATCTCATCACCCTGTGCACAAGCTGCCACCAACTTATGCATTCTAAGAAGACACACACCCGGCGATCATGAAGGCTGACTCCGGCCTCAAACAAGTAGATTCGAGACCCATAGCCCAGGATGGATAGAGCAGCGGTTTCCTAAACCGCGCGTCGGGAGTTCGAGTCTCCCCAGGCCCACCATATTTTTCAACAGGTTGCGCGTGCTCGGATCGTCCAGAAATGGGCGAGTGTAATAAAAGTGTAATGGATTTCCGTTCAGAACGAGGCTAATTCAATCTCCGGCGAGCTTGTTGAAATCGGGGGTCTTGAGAATCTTTTTTTCAGCGCCGTTTTTGGCGACGGCTAGCATCGCGCGACCCAGTCGCGTGGTCGTGATGATCATCCTTGGAAAAACAAGACGAAGAATCGGCAGCAGGGGTTTGGAGAGGCTGTAGAGAATTCGGTAAGAAGGCGTCTTAGATCGGATCCCGTTCAAAGGCTGAATAAAGCCCGGTCGGAAAACATAGGCTGCCTTAAACGGCAGTCGAAGAAGAGCGTTCTCGGTCTTGCCTCTCACGCGCGCCCACATGGTACGGCCCTTTTCTGAGCTGTCGGCTCCCTCTCCAGAGACGTAGACAAGTGTCATTTGTGGATTTAGCCGGGACAAGGTTTGGGCCGCGGCGAGGGTCAGATCGTAGGTGACGCGAGTGTAATCCGCCTCGTTCATTCCCGAGGACGTGGTTCCGAGGCAAAAGAAGCAGGCATCAAATCCTGCAAGGTTCGCCTCGATCGATTCATAGTTCCAGAGATCCTTGTGGATGACCTCCCGAAGTTTGGAATTCTGGACTCCGGTCGGGGTCCGGCCGATGGTCTGAACGAGGCTGACGTCAGGGTCGAGCAGGCATTCGCGAAGGACTCCCTGACCCACCATTCCTGTTGCGCCGAAGAGAAGGATTTTCATGAGTCGAGATTCTAGGTGGAATTTCGAAAATGGGGAAGCCCCGTCTCTCCCCGAAATATTGGCACGGCGGCCAGCTCGGGAATGGTGAATGCGAAAAGAGAGGAGCGAGCGATGAAAACGATGCGAAGGCTTGCGGGCGTCCTGGCAATGGGAATGTTGTTCGTCTCTACAGGGCGGGCACAGGAGAAGCCTAAAGTTCCGCCGGAACAGAAGGAGGTCATACAGCTCAAGGTGCAAGTGGTGTTCAGCGAATTCGAGAGAAGAAGATTAGCAGCTTCCCTTATGCTCTCCCGGTGATCGCCAATGACCCCGGTCCGCGCGTGGGAAGCGCCATGCGAATGGGTCTCCGTGTCCCAGTGACAGTCGGCACAAAGGATTCTCCCTCCGCAATCCAATACCTTGACGTAGGGACGAATATTGACTGCTCGGGCCGCAGCAGCGGAGGATTCACGCTTTAAGTTGGATCTCACGGTGGAGCGGTCGTCACTCTATTCAGCCGGTCCGGAGAAAAAGTCGCTTGACTGGAGTCCCGGTGACCCTGCCCTGAGCCTGCAGCCCATCGTCCGTACGTTTAGGGCGTCGTTGAAGCTGCTGATGCGGGACGGGCAGACTGTGCAGAACACGGTGGCCACCGACCCGGTGAGCGGGCGCGTGATGAAAGTGGAGGTCACCCTATCAGTGGTGAAATAGCGGCACCAGCGGCACGGGAAACACCGTCGGGCGGCAAAGGGAAGGCGAGAGCCCATAAGGAGGCACACCGAAATTTGCGGCTACAGTAGCACTATACAAGACCCCTACTGTTCCTCCCGGCAAGCTCCTGGTTGTGATGCGCAGTCTTGGTGCCGCTATCGCGCAGACTTGTGCTAGAACTAAGACCAAGAAGCAGGCTATGATTTTTCTACGCATCGTAAACTCCTCCACTATTTAGAAGCATTTCCAGACCGAGCCCGTAGAGAATGCCAGCGCCGTAGCAGTGCCTCCCCCAACGCATGTCTGACCCTCTGCGGCGACCGCCGTTGAATCGGAAACCGTTCTCATCCATCCCTTATTCCCGGCTGCGGCTGCTGGAAGCATGGCTACGGTAATAGAATCGAGCGCGAGTGCGTCACCAAACTCCACGAGGCCGAGGCCGGTCTTGATGGCCCGATTGTTTGTTCCTTCATCCACGTTATCGAGTAAAAGGCCATAAGAGTTTGTTACATTTGCGGCACTGCCAGCACTGTCGGTAGAATGTTGACCGTAAAATCTGGCATAGTTTGTCGTGTTCTGTATACCATTATTAAGCGCCGAACTTAGAACGCCGTAGGCATTTCCTGTACTGGCATTGTTTGTGAATTGACCGACAATGGCTAGTAAACCATACACCTCATCAACGTGACTGGTGTCGTCTACGAGCCCTCTTGCAACAACTCCGGTGACTGACCCAGGATTATCTCCAGCGGCTACGGTTAAATTGGATGCACCTTGAGCAACGGCGTCGAAGTGCCCGCCTTCAAAGTCTTTGTGCCCGCTTACTCCGGTCACTATTGCCCGAGCTGCAAGAGTATCTACCGACGCGTCAATCGTGGCGTTACCGAGTATCAGGACTGGAACAACTTGGTTAGTGGCCTGTAAAAAAAGTGAAGTAGAATCTGTCCCCCCTGGGCCGATGGTTAATTTGTGTGTGGTGTTGTCCCACCCGAAGTTCCCATCGCTTCCGATGGTGCTTGCTCCCGTGGCGAAGGCCACCTGCCCGGCAGTGGCAGTACCAGCGATCGTTCCGCTACCAAACTTCGTCCAACTATTCGTCCCCGAGCAGTAGTACCACACGAAGTTTGTAGTATCCCAATAGAGCAGTTTCGCTAGATTGTTGCTCGAAGGCGTACAGGAAACAGGAGCAACATTGGGACTTCCCGAACCGCTTTTCGGGTTGAAGAAACGACTAGTATCCTGAGCAGGCACCCTTACGGCCATCGGGAGTACAACCATGCAAAGAGAAGCGATGCTCAATTTCCAACGCATAGAACCCTCACAATGTCTGTGCCAAATCCTGTCAGCGTGAAGCTGCTGCCTGAATTCTAAGGCTCGGCTTAGGTTTCTGTTTCGCTCTGCACTTCTTCTTCTTCGCGCCTTCGCTTCTCTACCGGTAGCTCCCGAGGCGTCGGCGCAGTTCATCTCGCTTCGCCGCGTGCCAGAAGTTAGGCAGCGCCTCGCGGTAGTTCTGCTCATACTCTATTTCTTCGGAAGTCACTGCACACCGTCCCACTCGGACATACCGTCGGGAATCGCCTGGCGCTGTTGTAGATTCATCAGACGGCTTGCCGGCCTCGCTGCCGATCCTGCTGCGACCCTCGCCATGACCTGCGTGAAAGCAAGAACTCTGCCAAGGCGAAACTTCGAGCTTGGCGAGGCACAATGCTTCGGGCATGCTGGAGACAAACCGAACGCAATTAGAGGCTAAGACCAATCAATGCCGCGAGTTTTGGCAGGATCACGAGGCTCCGATTAAATGAGCGTTACCGCGCCGTTGAAGTGGATGCAAACGCCATCCTCGATCGGACACGTTCCAATCTGGAACCCGCGCTGCGGCAAGCGTTCTGAAGTGATGCAGATTCGCGGGTCCTCTCGCTCTACTGCTACGCAGGCTTTGTTGACTTCGCCAGACGGACCCGAATAATCGCGCCATGGCACGCCCGGAAGCGGCTCGGCGGATCAAGAGCTATTCTGCTGCGACAGGCTACGTCTACCAGTATTACTTCTATGAAGTGCAGAAGACGCGCCGCGGGCTGGCGGCCGGCACCGAATACGTCTATATGGTCTCCGTCGATCGTCAGAAGGTCTTTCCCTTGCGGATTTTTGTCCGCCACGGCGCCGTGGAGAAGTGGGCCAAGAACGTGGCCGGGAATTGAGCGGAACTGAAGAGTACGCCGTCGCCAAGATGAGATTGTTTCAGGCGTTTGACGAGATGGATGACCTGGCCATCGCGCAGCCCGAGTTGCTGGTGGACGAGTCCAACTTGCAAGCTCTGCTCGGCCGGCTCGACCTCTGAGGTGTCTCCTTCTTACCCACCACGCGCTCCCAGTGAACGGATCGCCCGCCGGCGGCGTCTTGTAGATGGGACCAAAATGCACGCACTGGCGGCCAGCTACCCGGGGAGCGCAGTGAGCCTGGACACCGAGCCCTCGTCCGAGATCGCCCGGGAATTCGAACAGCGGCTCGCCGATTCTTCGAGGCTGGCTTTTCGCGTCGCGCTGGGGGTGCTTCGCAACCGCGAGGACGCCGAGGGCGTTGCCCAGGAGGCCTTCCTGCGGGCCTACCGGAATTTCCATCGCCTGCGCGATCGCGAGCGCTTTCGCGCTTGGCTGGCGCGCATCGCCTGGCGGCTCGCGCTGGACCGGCGGCGAGCGGTCCGGAGAAAAAGAGCTCGCTAGAAAACACCTTTCCCTCTATCTGCATTACGAGCCCCAGGGACCGTGGGCCGATTTTGCCCGCTCGCGGATGCGCCCGAGCCGACCACCGCGCCATTCCGCCAAGCTGACGCCCTTCCGCCAAAAACGCTTGACCTGATCTCTCTCCGCAGCGCTCCGCGCCTTTTCCGATCTACCCGCCCTTTGTAAAATCCCGAAGAGGAATTTCTCGACCTGGCACAGTGCCGAATCGAAACTGCTCACGACGCGCGCCTAGAGCTGTATCGGTAGTAAGCCAGGTCTTCTTATCATGTTAGCAAACCTCCTCTTCGTGGCCTCCCTCATGCAACCGAATTGAATCTCCCTTCCCTGCCGCCTCAATAGCGGCAAATCGCTACGGTTTGGCGGGGTGGTCCCGAATGACATCGATCTCGCGAACAGACTCCATATCTCCTACTTGGTCCGCGCGAATTGTGCCCGGAGGCCGCAGCAGGCACAAAGGAGGTTTGTTCATACCGATGAACTCCCTTGTGCTGGCGTTACTGGGTTGTTTAATGGGATGCGGCTATGCAGGACCTCCAAATGTTTCGCCCCAAGCGGCGAATGTAGTCTCGCTCGATCCGCAAAACTGGTACATCTTCTACAGCGCCGGAATGCCACCCCATCCGTCTACGGACACCGCCGGGGCGTGGTCGTTTGAATTTCCGAACGCGACCAGCGGGCATGTAAACTACGTGCAGACGCCGTTCAACGCAACGACAACCCCGCACAGTGTGACGATTACTTTTAGAGTCGAGAGCCGCGCACCGCAGTACGAAGTGCTCGACCCCGGCGACCATCTGCCGGCGACGGTCCGCCTATTTATCGAACAGCATAACGACAACCTTAGCGACCCAAATGGACGCTGGTGGGCGGGAGCGAGCGTTTACAATCTCGGTTCGCAGGACGGTCAAACGATTACGTTTGCTGTGCCGTTCACATCCGACCAGTGGGGCAACGTGGATGGCCAATTCGACGCGCAAGCATTTTCTGCCGCGCTCAAGAACATCGGATGGGTTGGGATGACCTTCGGCGGGCAATCCTTTGCCGGACACGGGGTTGCCTTAAGTAGCGGCAGCGCAAGATACATTCTCATCGATTACCGTGTCGATTGACCGCTCGCTTGAGTAGGCTATTCCCGGGCATCAACCATTCGTCGAAATCTCTGCTATTCAACACTTCCTGCAGTGAACGATTACGACGTACTCGTGTTCCGAAGTTGAGACGCTTCGCCGCTAGCCAAAAGTTACGCAGCGCCACGCGGTAGTTCTGCTCATACTCTATTTCTTCGGGAGTCATCTGCACACCGTCCCTGTCGGACACACCGTTGGAAACCGGCGCGCGCTGTTATACACGCCCGATGCCACGTTGGCACCAACCGGAATCAGCGCGACCTGCCACCAGCGCGGCATGTGTGTGACCGCATGGGTGTGGCCGATGCAATACTTCGCATACTCTGTGTCCTCTGGATTTGCCTCGCACCACTGCCGCCACGAGATGTCGTCCTCCAGGTCTAGCCGCCTGTATCGCAGCACCGCGTAAGCCTCCATAGCGTTGAGGCCGAATTTGATGCCGTAGAGTCGCTTGCGGCTAGGACGCGGGCCGAAGATCGGGTTTAACTCCTGACACTGTGGATGGCGTGTGATGCAGCGAGCGGTGGACTCAGCATCGAACACGGTGCTGGCAAATATGCCGGCTACTGTGAGCCAGAATTGCCTGCTCTTTGCCGCATCGCGTATCCGAACGTGCGGCTTAACGACACGCTTGCTCTCAACTGGCCGCGGCTGCTGGGCTAGCACCGGGGCCGGGAACAGCAGGGCGATGGCGAGTAGGCGTTTCATTTCTTCTCCCTCAGCTTGCGGATTTCTTCACGACGTGCCCCAGGCTGCGCCGGAGCAGCCTGACCCTGACACGTTCCAATTCACGTTGGCGTTTGTGGTGTCGGTGACCGTGGCAGTGGGTGAAGGGCTGCGTGGCCCCCGAGAAAGACAGAAGCGGTTGCGGGCGCGACGCTCACGCTGATCGGCTGTGGAGCCGGGACCGGGTTACTTCCGGTCACGCCGCAGCCCGTCACCCATGCGCCAAAGGCGAGAATCGTCCACAGGGGGGTCAGGTGGATTGCCGGCCTCGCTGCTGATCCTGCTGCGACGCTCGCCACGACCTGCGTGAAAGCAAAAACTGTGCCAGGGCGAAACTTCGAGCTAGGCGAGGGGGCAATGCTTAGGGCATCCCGGGGACAAACCGAACGCAGTTAGAGGCTAAGACCAATCGCTGCCGCGAGTATTAGCAGAATCATGAGGCTCGGATCAATGAGCGTTGCCGCGCCGTCGAAATGGAGGCAAACGCTATCCTCGAGCGGACACGTTCCAATCTGGAACCCGCGCTGCGGCATGCGTTCCGAAGTGGTGCGAAATTGCGGGTCCTCTCGCCCTAATGCTAAGCGGGCTTGGTCTTATGCCTGGCCCCCGGCTGAAACTATGCCGTGGCGCAGTGCATAGTGAATAAGCTCAGCAAGGGAATGGAGGCCAAGCTTGAGCATGATCTTAGCCCGGTGCGTCTCAACAGTCCTGACGCTGATTCCCAGCAGCGCAGCGATCTGCTTATTCGCTTTCCCCTCAGCCAGGAGATGCAGGATTTCCATCTCGCGGGGAGTTAGCTGGCCTTGCGAGTGCTCCGTTTGCTCATCTTGTTCTCTTGCCTGGGGAGATCCCTTGAGCACGATTTCGGATACTTTGGGTAAGCTGATCTGGCTCATTGTGTCATTCTCCCGGTGTTGGACCAGGCCACACCGACGGGTCGCAGCCATCCGTAAGTCGGACTCGGGGATTAACTAATCTTAACATACAAATTATATCCATCGGTATACCGAAATTTACGTAAGTGCCTTACCGCTAAAAACGCCGCCACTGGGGGGGGGGTCCTCAGTTTGTTGAAAGGCCGTTGTGGGACACTCTCGTAGTGCGTCGCAGTAAGTACTTTTCGGTATTGCTCTCATAAGGCTTTTCCTTTTAAGTATCAGGCTTCGTACTTACTCAAAAGTTTAGTCTGAGACAATGGAAAACTATGCGAACCTCTCGCGCGCAGCCTCGTCCAGCCTAAATGCGTCTCGCGGGTTGATCGGCAGATCAACCGCTATGCAGCAACTTTACGAGCTGATCGGAAAGGTTGGCCAGAGCACTTCTCCGGTTCTCCTCCTGGGCGAGACCGGGACGGGAAAAGAATTAGTGGCACGCGCCATTCACTTCACCGGGTCGCGCCGTGAGAAGGCGCTCGTTCCCGTTGATTGTTCGGCATTGACTCCCACGCTAGTCGAGTCCGAGCTGTTCGGATATGTCAAAGGCGCCTTTACAGGTGCAGAGCACTCGAAGCGGGGTCTGCTCCAGACCGCTAACGAGGGAACGATCTTTCTCGACGAGATCGGCGAGCTTCCAATGTTCTTGCAGGTCAAGTTGTTACGCGCCCTGCAAGAAAAAGAGATAAAACCTGTCGGGTCCACGGAGAGAATTCCAATTAACGTGCGGGTCATCGCGGCTACAAATCGAGACCTCGAAGCGGGAGTCCGGGCGGGGACGTTTCGTCAGGACCTTTATTTCCGATTGAACGTCATACAAATCAGGCTGCCGGCGCTGCGCGAGCGCAAGGTCGACATCCCCTTACTGGTCGCCCACTTTTTGGAGAAATTCTCAGACCCGCTGCAGCCAGTCCGTGCGATCTCAGATGACGCGCTGCGGCGATTGATGGCGTACGATTGGCCAGGCAATGTCCGCGAATTGGAAAACGCTATCGAATGTGCTTTGGCCTTAAGTTCTGACAGTGTTCTCACGGCAGATGACCTGGCTTCGGCCCCCGATCGTGCATCGGCCCCGAATGCTCCCGATAGCAATGAGCTCGTCCCTCTGGAGGAACTCGAGCGACGCGCCATCATGAATGTTCTGCGGGAAACGGGAGGAGATAAGCTCGCCGCCGCACGCCTCTTAGGCATTGGCAAAACCACGCTCTATCGCAAGCTCAAAGAGTACGCCACAGCCCCCGCACCAACAGACCATGAGCCCAGTGGGCGACACTAGTCGATGATAAAGAGACTTAGCAGACGCGCCTAAGCAAAGCCTTACATTGATAGCTCAGAACTGAGGCTCCTACTGGACTCTACAGGAGAGGCAATCTATCGGATAGCAGGCTGTACGTCTGAATCAGGCACGGGTCGACCCCCTTCGGCTCGTGGCGGTTTCATCAGACTAGAAGAGAGAACATTTTTCTCGAAGAGCCTAGAGCCCCAATTGAGTTTAAGTTTGTAGCCTCGTGTTATGAGACCGAAAGGTCGATCATAAGTCTCGTGGATAAGGTTGCCCTTAGCCCCCACGACCAGTGAATCTCGCGCCCATCGGCCAGGGTTTTGGACCCAGCCTGCACCTACGCCAGCGCGAACGTGCGGAAGCAAGGAGGCCGGCCGCCATATTGGGAGTACTCGGCCTTAGATCACGGGGCGGGTTTCAGGCCCGTCACCGGATGAATCTCCCAAGCAGTTGCCCTCCAGTTATTTGCGCCTCCTGGATTCGTATTTTCCGCCGCGTTTGCATGCTGGGCGTCGAAGGTCATCCAGCCGCGCACCTTGATCCACTTGTGGAGAAGCTGTTTGCGCAAGGTTGTCGTTGACCAGTCCGTCCCGCTAGCAGCCATGATCGCTCGCATGCGCGGCGTCACTTCCACCACCGTGCGTCGGGTAGCCACGCTGTCGGTCGGACTGAGAACCAGCTCAATGTGAGCGTCCGTGTGTACCGGATCGGTTTGTCCGCAATTGCACGACTCACCGCCGCCCGGCTTCACATCGAAGACGTAGCCGGTGATTTCTGCTCCCGATGTCGAACTCCACCGCGTTGTGTCATTGCCAGGCGCGAGGATGGCGCTCAAGCTGATGGAATGGTTGATCTCGTTGGCTTGTGGGACCGTATAGCGGTTCTTCAACCGGTTCAACGCTTTCAGGCGGGCCGGGGTAGCGCTCCCCTGCATACCGCAGCCGTCGAAAACGTCCAGGCTGGAAGGGGGAGCCTGAGGGCTCGCTCCAAGGAGCAAGAGGCATAGGGGCAACAGAATCAGAGTTCTTTTCAGGGGCATGCCTCCTTGACAGGGAAGGCTAGGGAGTGTTTACTGTGCCCGGCATACTCTTGTTAGGAAAGATAGTCAAGCCTCGCCGGGCCAGGCTTAGCGTGAGGTGAGTCAATGCGAATTGCGCGACAGCTTTTGGCCCTTTTGATGTCCGTAGCGATGCTGGCTAGTGCGTAGGGCAATTGCTTGGACAAGGTGTGATATAACGGCGGGACTATACAGCCCAAGGTTGATCCAAAGGATTGGGACAATCGGCTGACAATCACCTCTGCCAAGACCACACTGGAACTGAAGGACAAGCAGAAGCTCGAAATACCTTGCTCCCCCCTTCCCGGCTTGAGCTACGGGCAGGAGGCGCATCGCAGGGTTGGGACGATGGTTGCCCTGGGCATCTTGGTCGCCCCTCTTGTGTTGTTCGGGCTCTTCCACAAGACCCGCCTGCATTTCATTGGTATCGAATACAAGAGGCCAGAAACGGCAAAGGGGCTGGTGTTTTGCTCCAAGGCGACAAGAGCAACTATCGAGCGATCCTAATGGACCTGAAAGGTGCACCTGAAACGCCAGCGGTAGTGAGTGAGAAGGGCAGAGAGTTTGTGCCCATCGGCGTTCAAACCACTGTCGCGAAGGAATCGGGTGGCGAGAAGATTCCTCAGCCGGCAGAGAAGGCTGCGGACCCCAAAGAGGGTGCCACGGTGGGTACCGTTCAAGTCGCTACGACTCCAGATGGCGCTGAGGTTTATGCGGATGGGAAATTTGTCGGAAATGCTCCCCCCGCTGAGACTGAGCGCGGGAAAGCACACAGCGAAAGTCGCACTGGCCGTACAAAGAGTGGAGCAGAGGAATCTTTGTCTCGGCAGGTTCAGCGCCGAAACTAGCGGCGACGCTGGGAAGCAAAACTAGCAGGAGGGCCGACTAATGCAGGTTGATCTCAAGAGGGGCCAAGTGACCGCCACGCTCGAAGAAATTGCGCTCTACAACATGTTGCTCACCGAAGCCATATTCGATCTACTGGCAGAGAAAGGCGTGCTTACAAGGGAAGAAGTGAAGGCGCGGATCGAGAGGTTGAAGAACGAAACGAAGGTCAACCTAACGCGCATCCAATAACCTTCCTCCAGGAAAAGACCTCCGACCGCGGGCAACCTGGGAGGCGGGAGGGATGACTTCCGGTCGAATGGGGCGCGGCTGTGGTTGAACTCTTGCTCAGTTTTATCTTGCGTGTCGCACCGTGTTAGTAGCAGATTATCGCCCGATGGAATTCCGCTTCGCCTACCCCGCTTCGCGATGGTTGATTCTGATCGCCACCATGCTTATTGCTGCGGCGGTTGGAGTCGCGAGCGCGAAGAACTGGTTGGCCGAGAGGTGGGCGGACTCAGCGCAGCCGGAAAATTGGTTGCGAGCCGCGAACCTCGAACCGGGTAACGCCGATTACTGGTATCGCCTGGGCCGCTACCGGCAACTCGATTTCGAGCACATGGACCCCCAGCTCGCCATTTCATACTACCGCCGCGCGCTAGCCATCGATCCGCGTGCGGCCGCCTTTTGGATGGACTTGGCGGGCGCCTATGAGATGGCGGAAGACCCCGCCCGGGCGCGCGAAGCATTCGAAACGGCCAAGGCCGTCTATCCGATTTCCGGGGAGGTCGCCTGGCGGTACGGGAATTTTCTCTTGCGGCAGGGGCAGCTTTCGGAGGCCTTTGCCGAGATTCGCCGCGCCGTGACGGGCGATTCTAAGCTCGCGCCGCTGGCGATCTCCCGTTGCTGGCGGAGCAGCCGGGAAATCGAGCGCATTTTGGACCAGGTCCTGCCGCGCCAGCCGCCGGTTTACTTGGCAGCGATCGATTATCTTGTCGCCGAGCACGAAGCCGATGCGGCGCTGATGGTGTGGAAGCGCCTGCTGGACCTCCAGCCGTCGTTTGAACTCAGGCGCGCCTTCCTGCTGCTCGATGAACTGATCGAACGAGAGCGTGTAGCTGACGCCAAACGCGTCTGGCAGCAGGCGCTCGGCGTCGCGGGCTGGACCCAGCCCGAGTTGCTCCCCGGCTCGCTGGTCTGGGACGGCGGATTTGAAGGCCCCATCGCCGATGGAGGGTTCGGCTGGCAGGAAAAGGAAATTGCCGGAGCTGCATTCGAGTTTGACACCAAGACGCGCCACGCCGGAGCCCGCTCGCTGCGCATCACGTTCGACGGCACTGCAAATCTCGACTTCGACCATCTGTTCCAATATGTGCCGGTCGAGCCCGGCCGGCGCTATCGGTTTGGGGCCTACCTGCGCATCGAGGAGCTTTCGACCGATAGCGGCATCCGCTTTTCCATCTTTGACCCGCGGCGGCCGGGTGACCTCAGCCTGCTGACTCCGAATCTAGTGGGCACGCAGCCTTGGGCACTCGACGAGGCGGATTTCACTGCCGGGCCGCGCACTCGCCTGGTCAGGATCGGTCTGCGCCGGCTGCCCAGCTCGAAGTTGGACAACAAGCTCCGGGGCACGGTCTGGGTGGACGAGGTTTCCTTGGTACCCATCTCCCCGGGGGCGGCGCGCCCTTCACCATGAGCGCAATTCGTGTGGGCATCTGCGCTCTGGTGGCGTTCGCCGTGCTCGCCCACGGAGCAGTTGAGGCTTGGTCCGAGGCGGTCCTGGAGATAGGTGCCTCTGCGCTCCTGCTGTTGTGGGGCCTGCTGGGCGTTTTTCAGAAACGCGTCGAAGTCCGGTGGAATCCCCTCCTCTGGCCCCTGCTTGGTCTTACAGGTTTCGGCTTGGTGCAATACCTCACTAGGCTAAGCGTTTATCCCTATCTAACGAAGATCGAGTTGCTCAAGCTGGCCGCGTACTTGATGTTGTTTTTTCTGGCTGGCCAGGCGTTTCGCACTGCAGAACAGTGGCGGGCGCTGGTTTGGTTTTTACTTGTACTGGGTTTTGTCGTGGCCGTATTTGGGATTATCCAGCACTATACATTTAACGGGAAACTTTACTGGGTTCGTGAGTTGCGATACGGAGGGGGGCCCTTTGGACCCTATGTAAATCGCAACCACTTCGCGGGGCTGATGGAGCTGATCGTGCCTTTGGGGCTCGGCATGCTGTTGCTCCGCGGTGCGCGGCGCGACCAATTGCCCCTCGTGGCCCTGTTCACCATTCTTCCGATTGGCGCCCTGTTTCTTACGGCCTCCCGCGGCGGGATCATGACTTTCCTCGTACAGCTCGGCTTGCTGGGAATGCTGGCCCTGGCCCGCACGGTGTGGAGAAGACAATTGGCGGTGATCACGGGAGTTTTGATATTGGCCGGGGCCTTTGTCGCTTGGTTGGGTGTCGGGCGCGCGCTGGAGCGCTTTGCAGAGTTCCGGTCCCAGGAAGTCTCTGAGGCTCGGCGGCTAGTGATAATCAAGGATAGTTGGCGCATTTTTCTCGACCATCCCTTGATGGGCACCGGACTAGGGACACTAGAGTCCGTATATCCTCGTTACGAGAGTTCTTATGATGGAAAAGTCGTGAATCACACCCACAACGATTACGTTGAAGCCCTGGCTGAGACGGGAGTAATCGGAGGGTTGTGCTGCCTGGCCTTTCTGGTAGGTCTATTCTATCTGGTTCGGACGAACCTGGATTCTGAACAAGGTCCTTTCATACGCGCCGTTCACGTCGGTGCATTGGTGGCCTGCGTTGGGTTGCTGGTGCACAGCCTGGTTGATTTCAACCTCTATATCCCTTCGAACGCGCTGTTATTCCTTCTTCAGGCATCGCTGGCCAGCTCAAGTATGCCGCCTGCTGGAGCTGATTAAGTACTCAGCACTCTTGGTCGAATTCTGTAGTTGACGGCGACCCTTTGCCTTTATAATAGCCGCGCGTGGGGGATTAGTCATCCAATGCTTGCCGACAGGTTTCGTGTAGCTCGTCTCCTGTGGTTTTGGTGTCTCGTGCTGGCGCCCCTGATTCATCTTGGGGCACTGCCAGCGTTCTCTCAGCAGAATCTGGAAACCCCGCAACAAACCAACGAAAAGATCCGCCAACTCGCCAGCGCCTTCCGAACCAAGCAGGGTGAGTACCTGATCGGAAGCGGGGACCTGCTGCGGATCGAGGTTTTCGATGCGCCGGAGCTCTCACGCGATGTGCGCGTGGTGGAGTCTGGTTACATTTCGTTGCCGTTGATCCCGGTGAAAGTGCGCGCCGGCGGGCTCACCGCATTTCAGCTGGAAGAGAAGATTGCAGAGCTGCTGCAGGTGAACGGGTTGGTGACGCATCCCCAGGTGACCGTATTCCTGAAAGAGCAGCGCAGTCAGCCGATCACGGTCATCGGCGCTGTGAGGCGTCCGATGGTTTATCAGGCCATCCGGCAAACCAGCCTGCTCGAAGTGCTCTCCGAAGCAGGCGGCATCGCGGACGACGCTGGCAGTGTGGCGATCGTGACTCGAGCAGCTCGGGCAGGCAATCAGACGGCCGGACCGCCTGCTGAATCGGGCGAGAACGACGGGACGACTGGGACATCGCTAGACGCGGCTTCGGCCACGCCACAGACCATCACCGTTGGGCTCAAGGACCTGCTTGAATCAGGAGACCCGAAGTTCAATATCCCGCTGGTGGGCGGCGACATCGTCAGCGTACCCCGCGCTGGAATTGTCTATGTGGTGGGGGCCGTTGAGCGCCCCGGGGGTTTCGTACTGCAAAACGACGGAGAGCAGATGTCCGCGCTCAGGGTGATTGCCCTCGCAGGGGGAACAAAAGGCACCGCGAAGCCGGACCAGGCGGTGGTCATCCGCAGGGGCATGGCCACTGGCAAGAACCAGGAAATTGCCGTGAAGCTCAATAGGATCATGCAGCGCAAGACGGAGGATGTGCGGTTGGTGGCGAATGACATCCTGTTTGTGCCCGATAGTGCGGGGAAGAAAGCCCTGCGACGAACTGGGGAAGTCGCAATCGCGATGACTTCCGGATTAGTGCTCCTGCGGGCTGGGCGCTAGCGGACCGCGCCGCCTCCACACAATCTCATCCGGTTACGGCCCGAGGTGAACATGGAAGAACAGGCAAGTATTGTCCCACGAGATCACACATCTAGTGGCGCGCTTGAACTGATATCAGATCCGTCCTTCCTGCCGTTGGGCCAGCCGGTGCAGGTACCGCATCTGGGCGACTATCTACTGGTCCTGCGCAAACACGTCTGGCTGATTCTTTGCTTTCTCTTGACTGTCGTCACGCTAGTGACGATCGCCGTTTTCAAGATGCAGCCGATGTACGAAGCCACGAGTCGGCTGGTGATCGAGCGTGAAAATACGAACTTCCATCCCTTCCAGGAGCAGACTGGCTACGATTCTTACGTAGACATGGAGAACTACATCGAGACTCAGTCCAAGATCCTCCAAAGCGAAACGCTGGCCCTGCAAACGATCAAATCCACCAACCTGGCAAACCACCCTGAGTTTAGGGGAGTCTCGACCGGAGTTGCAGGCAACGTTTCGAGGGGGCGGCCACCCATCCTGGGCGCTTTTCTCGGGCGGTTCAGCGTTAAGCGTGTGCCGAACAGCGGGCTGCTTGACGTGAAGTTCGAGTCCACCGATCCGCAACTGGCAGCGCGGGTGGCGAACGCGCACATCGAGAACTACATCGAGCAGAACTTTCGCAGCCGATATGAAGCTGCCACCGTGGCCTCGAATTGGATGACCGGCCAGTTGACTGAGTTGAAGATCAAGGTCGAGAAGGCGGAAGAGGCGCGACTCGGCTATGAGCGGCAGAACCAAATCTGGACTATCGACGAGAAACAAAACATCACTACTCAGAAGCTATCTGATCTCAACAAGGAAGTGACCGCGGCACAGGCCGAGCGAATGCAAAAGGAAGCGAACTATGAATTAGCGCGCTCCGGTAACGTAGATGCCGTGCCTGCAGTGCGCGACAGCGGGATGATCCAGGAAATGATCAAGAAACAGTCGGAACTGAGCGCACAGTACTCCGAGGCACTGAGCCAGTACGGGCCGAACTACCCCAAGGTGCAGCGCTTAAAGGCGCAACTGAAAGAACTTGAACAATCGGTGGCGCGCGAGAAATCAAACGTCATCAATCGGATCGAGTCCGAATATCGGGCGAGTCGCCAGCGGGAAATGCTGCTCAGCCAGGCGCTCGACAAGCAGAAGGCCGATGCCAATCAGATGGCTGAGAGGTTGGTTCAATTCAACATCCTGAAGCGTGAAGCCGAGACCAACAAGCAGCTCTATGATGGGTTGTTGCAAAAGCTGAAAGAGGCGGGGATCGCCGCTGGGCTGCGTTCCAGTAACATCCGGGTCGTAGATCCGGCCTTGGAGCCCTCAGCGCCCTCGCGCCCGCAGAAGACGCGCAGCATCATCCTGGCGATGCTGGTTGGGTTGGTGGGAGGTGTGGGCCTGGCCCTGCTCCGGGAATACCTGGATAACACGGTTAAAACCCCAGAGGACGTCGAGTTCCTTTCGCGGCTGCCTTCGCTCGCTGTGATTCCGAGCTTGGCATCGCTCAATGGCCACCGGCGGATGCCGAAGCTCTTGAGAGGTTCTCCGCCCAGTGGAGGCGAAACTCGCGTGGAGTTGGTGTCCCACAGCCTGCCGCAATCGCAGATCTCTGAGGCGTTCCGGGCGCTGCGAACCTCTTTGCTTCTCTCGCAAGCGGAACACCCGCCGCAGGTCATTCTGGTGACAAGTGCGCTGCCCCGCGAGGGAAAAACCACCGCGGCAGTCAACTTGGCGGTGACCTTGGCCCAACTGGGCGACCGCACCCTCCTCATGGATGCCGACATGCGCAAACCGGGGATCGCCCGGGCGCTGAAGCTGAGCGACGGCAATTACGCTGGTCTGAGCTCCTACCTTGCGGGCGTCTCATCCCTTGAGTTGGTGACCATTCCTCACTCGGAGATCGCTAACTTGGCCGCGATCCCCACCGGCCCGATTCCGCCGAACCCGGCCGACCTGCTCTCCTCGCGCCGTCTGAGCGAGGCCATTTCCTCTTTGCGCAAGGAATACAGGTTCATCGTTATCGACTCGCCGCCGATCCTCGCGGCCACCGACGCCGTAATTCTTTCGGTGCTGGCTGACGGCGTATTGCTGGTGGTGCGGAGTGGCGAGACACCGAAGGCAGCGTTCACGCGCGCTCGGGAGCTGCTCGCCAGTGTCAGGAGTCGGTTGCTCGGAGTGGTGCTTAACGCTGTGGATTCCAGCTCGCCGGATTATTACTACTCGTATCGTTACTATCCCTATCGATATGAAGAAAAAAAGTCGAAATCAGCGTCCGTTTCTAGCTCATGAGGCATTAGTGCACGAATCAGGCAAAGAGGAGGGGCGTTGCGTTTCCTGATCACAGGCGGTGCGGGGTTTATCGGGTCTCACTTAGCAGAGTACCTGCTTTCCAGGTCGGATGAGGTCTTCATCCTCGATGACCTGTCCACGGGTAGCATGGAGAACATCCGTCACTTGAAGAGCTTCGAGCGCATGCATTATTTCCTGGATTCGATTGAGAACCGCCAGTTGCTGGCCGAGCTGGTGGATGAGTCGGATATCGTGTTTCACCTGGCGGCTGCGGTTGGTGTGCGATTGATCGTAGAGAGCCCGGTCCGGACCATCGAAACCAACGTCAACGGAACTCAACTGGTATTGAATGCTGCTTGCAAGAAGCGCAAGCTCGTCTTTATCGCCTCGACCTCGGAAGTCTATGGCAAGAACGAGCATGTGCCCTTCCGGGAGGATGCGGATTTGGTGCTGGGGCCTACTACCAAAGGACGCTGGAGTTATGCTGCCTCGAAGGCGCTTGATGAGTTTCTGGCGCTCTCCTACTGGAAGGAGATGAAACAGCCGGTGGTGATTGCGCGTCTGTTCAACACCGTAGGCCCCCGGCAAACGGGCCGATATGGAATGGTAATGCCAAATTTTGTGTCCCAGGCGCTTGAAGCTGCGCCGATAACGGTCTTCGGTACGGGCCAGCAGTCACGCTGCTTCTGCGATGTGAGGGACGCGGTCGAGGCGATCGTGCGTTTGATCTCGACCGATCATGCGGTCGGACAGGTGGTCAACATCGGCAGCGACCAGGAAGTAACAATTGATGGATTAGCCGACCTCGTCAAGGAGAGGACAGGGAGCTCTTCGCCCATCACCCACATTCCGTACGACCAGGCTTACGAACCTGGATTTGAGGACATGCAGCGGCGGGTGCCGTCGCTGGAAAAGTTGGACGCGCTCACGGGTTTTCGGCCGAACACAATGCTGCCCGAGATCGTGGACCGGGTCGTGGCATACTTTGAGAAGAAGCGGGAACTGGTGGCTTCATCCCGTGCAGCGGGCAGCAACGGTAACTGAGGCTCTGCCATCCGCGCGCGTTCTGGCCCATCGAGAAGTGAGAGTGGGTTCCTCGATTGCGGCCCCTCGTCCAGGACCACCGTTGCTGCTTGCTTTTTTCGACTGGCCATCCTGCGCCGTCGCGTCGCAAGCTTGCAGGGCGCCTTCCCCGCTTCCACACAGCAATGATTGTTCCTTTGGCGTTCCGTGCCATCAGATTCTCCTATTACCTGGACGCATCGCGGCAAGAGTTGCCCGGCTGGCTATGAATGACCGGATGCCTCGACTGGGGCAACACGTAGGCGGCTTTGGAACGGGTCAAGTCCCGTGGACGGCTCACACTCGTGCCGATAGCAGAGGCCAATGACTGAACCCGGGAACCACCTCAGACTCTCCGTGGTGATGCCGGTTTATAACGAGCGGAGCACCATTGAAGAAATCCTCTGGAGAGTCCGGGAAGTGGCCATCGAGAAAGAGATCATCATCGTGGATGACGGTTCCACTGACGGCACTCGTGAGTTTCTCCAGGAACTCTCCCGCAAGGCTGGCCAAGAGCAGGCGGGCGAGACACTACCCCCCCGGTCCGCTCGTCCCTCACCGATCGAGAACACGCGGATCCTCTTCCAGGAGAGGAATTCCGGAAAAGGGGCGGCCCTTCGCCGGGGTTTCCGGGAAGCACGCGGGGAAATTGTCATCATCCAGGACGCGGATCTCGAGCTCGATCCCCAGGATTATCACAAACTCCTGGAACCCATCGAGCGGGGCTCCGCAGATGTGGTGTACGGGTCCCGGTTCCTGGAACGCCAGGACCACGGGGGCCACAAGTGGCATGATCTGGGCAATAAACTCCTCACTGTGCTTTCCAATCTCTTTACCAATCTGCATCTGACAGACGTTTGGACGTGCTACAAGGTCTTCCGAAGAGAACTGCTCTGGGAGCTCGATCTCCGGGAAAACCGGTTTGGATTTGAGCCCGAAGTCACGGCCAAGGTGGCCAAGCGCCACTGGCGCGTGTGTGAGGTCCCTATCTCTTATCAGAGGCGCACCTATGCAGAGGGCAAGAAAATTGGGTGGAAGGATGGCATGAGAGGAATTTGGTGCACCGTTCGGTATAGCCTTTTCGATTGAGGCTGCCGTTGAACGCTGGCATGAAAACCCGACTCTCGTCCCATGGGTACAGCAGGACCCTGGTCCTGCTGTTTATCCTGACGCTTCTCTTCGTCAACCCCTGGGTGCGCGGCGACGGCGTGGAGTACTACGCTTACGTGCGAACGCTCATTATTGACGGAAACCTGAGTTTCGAAAATGAGTGGCAAGCCAGCAATCCCACCTTCAAGATGACTCATCTGGACGCCGAAGGCCGGGTCTTGCCACAGGAGTACACGCGAACGGGTCATGTGTCCAATCAGGCTTCGGTCGGCCCGTCACTCCTGTGGGCGCCGTTTTTTGTCGTGGTTCACGGGATCGTGCTCCTATCCAATCACCTCGGAGCGCACATTCCGGCGAACGGTTTCTCGCGGCCCTACATTGTGTCCATGGCCGTCGTCACCAGTTTGTATGGCTTCCTGGGTCTGCTGCTTTCCTTCTTCCTCGTGCGAACCCATTTTGAAGAGCGGTGGTCGTTTCTGGCGACTCTCGGAATCTGGTTCGCGAGTTCCTTGCCGGTGTATATGTATTTCAATCCTTTCTGGTCGCATGCACACTCTGCGTTTTCGGTAGCCTTGTTCCTCTGGTACTGGAATCGGACGCGCGGGCAGCGTACGAAAACCCAATGGGTGGTGCTGGGACTGCTCGCGGGCTTGATGGTTGACAACTATTATCTGAACGGGATGGTGCTTCTCGTTCCCCTGATGGAATCACTGCAGTGCTACTGGCGCGCCTGGAAGGCAGCAGGCCGGGGCATTGGCGAGGTGAAGGGGCTTCTGCTTTCAAATATCCTCTTCCTGTGTGCGATCGGAGTCGCGCTGCTCCCCACGTTCGTTACGCGCCAGGTCCTTTACGGGAGCCCTTTCGAGACAGGATATGGGTTGAGCGCATGGAACTGGACCCATCCGGCGCTCTGGCAGGTGCTGTTCTCCTCTAACCATGGACTACTGAGCTGGACACCCATTCTGATTGCAGCGTTGCTCGGCCTGTTCTTCTTGCGGAAATATGACCAGGAGATGGCCGCATGTTTCGGCCTCGCGTTCCTTGGATATTATGCATTGGTGGCGGCCTATCCGGCTTGGCATGGGATCTCCGCCTTCGGGGGCCGCGCATTCATTTCGCTCTCGCCGATCTTCATTGTCGGATTGGCCGCCACTCTGACCGAAATCGCGCAGGCTTTTCGGGGCCGCCGGCGGGTTTATGAGGCGGCGTGTCTTGCGATGGCGTTTTTTATTCTCTGGAACCTCGGCTTCATTTTTCAATGGGGAATGCATTTGATCCCGCCCCGAGGACCGATCTCCTGGCGAGAGATGGCCTACAACCAGATTGCGGTCGTGCCCGTGCGGGCGATGAGCGCTTGCAAGGATTTCCTTCTTAGACGCCAATCCCTGATGAATTCTATAGAGGATGCCGACCGGCAACAACTACGGTCACGTCCCGCCAGGCCAGGCGAATGAACGCGGGTGAGAGCAGGGCAGAGATGTCTTCCACGGGCAAAATGTCGTGGACCACGATGGCTTATCGAGTTCTCCGCAGGTCATGGCGTGGGAATTGCTGGAGTCTCCGTTTCCGATTCAAGCGCGTCTGGTCGCGGTTGCTCCCCGCTGTTCCCATACCTGTGCGTCTTCCGGGGAAAATCTGGTGGTTGGCGCGCAATGACGTGTGCGGTGACGCTGTCTTCACAGGGTGCTTCGAGGAAAGTGAACGGAGGTTCGTCACGCGCTTTCTGCAAGAAGGAATGACGGTGCTGGATATCGGCGCCCACCACGGGATTTACACGCTGCTGGCAGCCATGAAGGTGGGGCGGAAAGGTTGTGTGATCGCTTTTGAACCATCTCCTAGGGAGCGGGAAAGACTTCTGGCACACCTGCGGCTGAATCGGATCTCTAGGTATGTCACCGTTTGCCCGCTCGCGTTGAGTCGAGATGCAGGCGAAGGAACGTTGTTTGTTGTAGAGGGTAGAGATACGGGCTGCAACAGTCTGCGACCGCCCTGCGCGACCGAGCCGACCCAAGCGGCGATGATCCATCGGATCCGGTTGGACGATTACCTCCGAGAGAGCAAGATTGATCGGGTTGATTTCATCAAGATGGACGTGGAAGGCGGGGAGCTAGATGTACTAGATGGGGCAACTGAGTTGTTGATCCGGCCGCCCAGGCCCGTAATTTTGACGGAGATAGATGACGGTCGAACTGCGCCCTGGGGCTATGCCGCCTCTGCGATCTTTGACTTCCTGGCCGAACGGGATTACGCATGGTTCTCGATCGCGCAAGAAGGGACTCTCCGAGTGGCTCCTAGGGACGAGCACTATAGCGGAAACTTCCTGGCATTTCCTCGGGAGCGATTGCAGCTGGCGAGCGGTCTCATGCAGCCAAGCTCTTGAATCTTGCGGAGTGACGAATGCAGATTCCAGGGTCTTGCACGCCAAGCAGATCCTTGCGCGCCGATACGAGGAAGAGACAGGGATGGAGCTTAAGAGGATCAATCAGCAGGTACAAATTGAGGCGGTCGTCGATTTCTGGAATCGGCGTCCCTGCAATGTCCGTCATTCGCCGAAATTGGTGGGATCGCTGGAGTATTTCGAAGAAGTAGAAGTTCGAAAGTACTTCGTTGAGCCGCATATCCCGCGCTTTGCAGATTTTCCGCGGTGGAATGGCAAGAGAGTGCTGGAGATTGGCTGTGGGATTGGTACCGACACCATCAACTTCGCCCGGCACGGCGCTTCCGTCACAGCGGTCGAGCTCTCCCAGGAGTCACTGGCGATCGCGCGTCGGCGGAGCGAGGTTTACGGGGTACAAGATCGCATTCGATTCTACTTGGGCAATGCCGAGGAGCTGGCCGCGTTTCTTCCGGTCGAGACATATGATTTGGTTTATTCCTTTGGAGTGATACACCATACGCCGCACCCGGAGCGGGTTCTCAATCAGGCGCGCCAGTATCTTTCGCCTGGCGGCACTTTGAAGATCATGGTTTACCACCGCCACTCCTGGAAAGTGCTTTGGCTTCTGCTGACGTACGGCGGAGGCCGGTTCTGGCGGTTGGCCGAACTCGTGGCCGAACATTCGGAAGCTCAGACCGGATGTCCCGTCACTTACATCTATACGCGGCGGCAGGCGCGCGATCTGCTCCAAGGCTCCGGGTTCTTCCTCACTCAGATTTGGGTGGATCACATCTTTCCTTATCGCGTCGCGGACTACGTGCGCTATCACTACGTCAAACATTGGTATTGGCGCTGGATGCCGCAGGCGTTCTTTCGCTGGTTGGAACGGCACTTCGGCTGGCACTTGTGTTTGACCGCAGAGGCGATGTGAAGATCGCTCGCAAGTTCGTTTGAATGACAAGCGGGAAGGAGAACTATGGAGAAGACGGTTACAGTGGTTGGCTTGGGCAAGCTGGGTGCTCCCCTGGCGGCCTGCCTCGCCGCGCGGGGTTTGCGCGTCATCGGCGTAGACGCAGATCCGCGCAGAGTTGAAGCCGTGAAGCAAGGCGTGGCTCCCGTTTTCGAGCCGGGCCTGGCAGAGATGCTGCAGGCTGCCGGAGGCCGCCTGACCACATCATCGGATCTCGTGGCAGCGGTTGCAGCCAGCGAAATTACATTCATTGTCGTGCCCACACCCAGCGAGCCCAATGGCGGCTTCTCTCTCCGCTTCGTGCTGCCGGCCTGCGAAGCGATCGGGCGGGCCTTGTCTACCAAAGTGGGTTTCCATCTGGTCGTGCTCACCAGCACGGTCATGCCGGGAAGCACCGGCGGGCCTGTGAAATCCGCTCTGGAGCAAACGAGCCGGAAACGCTGCGGGCATGACTTCGGTTTGTGTTATAGCCCGGAGTTCATTGCCTTGGGCAGTGTCATCCGCGATTTCCTCAATCCGGATTTCGTCCTGATCGGGGAATCGGATGAGCGATCTGGCAATATCCTGGCAGCGGTTTACAGCGAGGTGTGTAAGAACAAACCCAAAGCGGCTCGAATGAACTTCGTGAATGCAGAAATCACGAAGCTGGCCTTGAACACGTATGTCACTACGAAGATCAGCTTCGCCAATATGCTGGCCCGTATCTGCGAGAGGCTGCCGGAGGCGGACGTTGACGTGGTCACCGCTGCCCTGGGCCTGGACAGCCGGATAGGCTCTAAATACTTGAAGGGTGCCGTAAGCTACGGAGGGCCGTGCTTCCCGCGAGACAATCTCGCGCTGGTAAACCTTGCGCAACGCATTGGTGCGTCTGCTCAAATCGCCGAAGTCACTCACGAATTCAATCACCTTCAGATCGAGTGGTTGGCGAATGCCGTGCGCAGTTATCTGCCCGGCGGTGGATGTGCGGGCATTCTGGGCCTCACCTACAAGACGAATACAGATGTGATCGAGCAATCCGTCGGTTTGCTTTTGGCGCAGGAGCTCTCCGACCACGGAGCCCGGGTAGTGGCCTTTGATCCGGTCGGAAATCTTCGCGCCGCGGAAACTCTGGGTACAAAGGTGCGAATCGCGCCCACGGCGCAAGAGTGCATCGAGCAGGCCGATGTAGTGGTCGTGGCCACTCCTTGGCCCGCCTTTCATGGAATCCCTGCCGACCGGTGGGCCCGCGAGCGTTCGCCGCGCGTTGTGATTGATTGTTGGCGGCTGTTGAGCCACCTGGATGCGAGCAGCGGCATTGTCTATCTGCCGCTGGGGACGGGGGAGTTCGAACGGATCCAGCTTCACCGACAGGCGGTTTGAGGTTCTGCTGATTCGGAGGCAAGGAACGCAACAGTGCTGACTTTGTTTGCCACGCCGAAGCCCTTCCGCGGACACATCGGCACCATCCAGCGGAATGCGATCACCAGTTGGACTACGCTGCGCCCGCGACCCGAAATCATTCTCTTTGGCGACGAGCCGGGCACGGGGGAAATCTGCCGGGAGTTAGAACTACGCCATGTTCCTGCAGTGGCTTGTAGCGAGTACGGGGTGCCCTTGCTCTCGGACTTGTTTTGGAGAATACAGGAACTGGCCCATTACGACGTTATCTGTTATGTCAACGCAGATGTCATTCTGATGAGCGACTTTGGCGAGGCGATTCGGCGTCTCGCTGCTTTCCGGAACAGATTTCTCATGGTGGGTCGGAGGTGGGATGCCCCCATCAATGTCTTATGGGATTATGGCGTGCCCTGTTGGGAGAAGGATTTGCGACAGCATGTCCTTTGCCAGGGCATGCAGGGGCCTCTTCCTGGCAATAGCGATTATTTCGTGTTTCCGCGAGGGTTGTGGAGCTCCATTCCCCCACTGGCGATTGGTCGGGGATGGTGGGACGCATGGTTGGTGTTCGAGGGCCGGCGGCTGGGCGCTGCGGTCGTGGATGCCAGTTCTGCTGTGATGGCCGTTCACCAGATGCATGATCAGGGTTCCCATGCACATGGACTTAGACGATGGCGGGCGGAGCTAAACACGAATTACCGAATGGTTGGGAGGGAAGCAGCCCGGTTCTGCCTGTACGACGCCACGCATCTTCTCACGCCTGAAGGGCTGCGTCGTCCGCGCGGGCTCCGGTATAGGATTCGTCATTTGGATACATTAGCTGTCTTCTATCCGCGCCTGGCGGGCCCGCTGCAGATTCCCAAGGCCGCCATCGCTGCGATCCGTGGCCTGCGGAAACGAATCGCGCTGGCCGGGGACCCAGTGGCACGGCTCGCCACGCTCGTACTTTCGAAGCTGCCGGCGGACGGTATCACCGCCGTCCTCGGACTCACCGACGGCCCAAGTACGCAGCCACCAGGGAACTCGCGCGGGCTCCGCTTGGCGCATGGTCTGCTGTGGGGCGGGTACCCGGTGGTCGCTTATGACCCGGAACCGTCCGTGCTGGCGCATGCGCGTCGCTTGCTGGGCGGTCCGATCGAGTTCGCAATGTCCGTCGAGGAGTGTGTGCGAGAGGCCGATGTGGTCGTGATTGCCTCTTCACGGGAAGAGTTCCAGCCCGTTCTAGCGGAGTTGCTGGCTTGCCGCGAGCGCCCCTGTGTGGTGATCGATTGCTGCGCTCACCAGATGCAGGGCTCGGCGCATGCAGGAATCGAATATCTTTCCTTGGCGGAGAAATGACGGGTTTTTCTGCGCAGACAGACTCTCTGGCGGAAGATCCGGTTCCCTTCGCCACGTCACACTGAGAGCCACGGTTTGCTCGGCAGTCTCGAAGAGGCCCATGATGATCGGGAGGTGTGTTCTGGTAGGGAGCACGCCGTTGGCAGCACGACGAGTTTCCAAGATTGGTCTCCTCTATGGCTCCAGGGAGCGGCATGTTTCTGAAAAATATCTGTTTGAAGCTTTTAAGCCGACCGAAATCTTTGAGTTTGACTTGGATTTATTCCAGCCAGGTTCAAGCGTAAGCGACCTGATCCAGTTTGCAGCCCGCCGCGGCGCGCCCTTCTCGCATCTCGTACACTACATTGGCGCACCCGGCCTTCCTCGCAGCCTTCACTGTGCGCCCCTGCCCACGGCTTGCTTGAATATCGACACCTTCAGTTGGCTGCCGTCGCGCTTGCGATGGGCAATGCTGTTTGACTATGTTTTTGTCTGGCAACCTTGCTTTGTCCCTGCATTTCGACAAGCGGGGCATCCCAAAGTTTTCCTGTTGCCGCACGCGGTTGATGGGAGGCTGTTTGATCGGGGGGAGAGGACTCGGAGCTTTGAGCTGGGATGGGTGGGGGGACTCGGGTTGGCCCATTACACACGTAGGGATCGGATCATCCCGATGTTGGCCACCCGCTTCCGAATGAACCAATTTCGACGTCGTCACAGTAAGCAGGAGACGGCGCAGGTGTACCAACAGTCTAGGATCGTAGTTAATGTGACCCGCGATGAATTCCCGCGGGAAGCGAACATGCGTTGCTACGAGGCCATGGCGGGGGGTACCTTACTGATTACTCCAACGCCTACTGAGCTGACCGAACTGGGGTTTCGGGAGGGAGAGCATTTCGTCGGATGGCGCGAAGAGGGAGAAATCGCCGACCTGGTGACTCATTATTTGGCCCATGAGTCAAAGCGGCGAGCTATCGCTCGGGCCGGCCAGGATCTGGTTCTGAAGGAGCACACATTCCAATGTCGAAAGGAGGCGTTTCTCGCAGTCTTGGAGCAGCACGGCGATCAGTTCTTCGCACCGGCTCGGGGGTGGCCCATCGAGCAAGTCCAGTTGACCTACCTGGAGTACTACTACAAACATCTGATATTCTCCGCTCTACTTCAGGAGTTCCAAAGCTTGAGAAAAACGAATCGAGGCGCAGCATGGAAGGGAGTGCCGATGGTCTTGAGAGCGCTTCGGCATGGACTCCTGCGCAGCCTGAAGTAGAGGAGAGATATTCGTTGAGAATGCTAGTAACAGGCGGAATCGGATTCATTGGCAGTAATCTCTCGAAACGATTGCTGTCCGAGGGTCTTGAGGTCGTCGCCTTTGACAATATCCGCCGGGAGGGAGTCCGGCAGAATCTTGACTGGCTTTACGGACAGCATGGGAGCCGCTTTCATTTCGTGCACGGCGACATTCGGGACTTTGAGGCCCTGCAAAAGGCCATGCAGGGCGTTTCGACTGTCTTCCACCTGGCATCGCAGGTTGCGGTAACGACCTCCGTGGCCGACCCGAGGGAAGACTTTGCGATCAATGCGCTGGGGGCTTTCAATGTGTTGGAGGCTGCGCGGCAGTTGAAGCCTTTGCCTGTGGTTCTTTACACGTCCACCAACAAAGTGTATGGCGGGCTCGACCACATTCGTGTCGGCGAGCGGGAAACGCGCTATGTCTTCGAGGATCTCCCCCAAGGCGTGGCAGAATCCTGCCCCCTCGATTTCCATTCACCGTACGGATGTTCAAAAGGAGCGGCTGATCAGTACGTGCGCGATTATTACCGCATTTATGGGCTGCCCACGGTTGTCCTGCGGATGTCTTGCATCTACGGTCCGCGACAGTTCGGCAACGAGGACCAGGGTTGGCTTGCACATTTCGTCTTGACGACGCTCCGGGGCGGACACCTGACCATCTACGGGGATGGCAAACAGGTCCGTGACGTTTTGTATATAGATGACCTCGTTGACCTGATGTGGGACGCCGTGCGGAATTCCAGTTGCACCGCAGGCCAGGTGTACAACGTCGGTGGGGGGCCCTCCAACACAGTTTCCGTGTGGTTGGAATTCCGGGAAGTCCTGGCGAAGACTCTTGGCAAGCTTCCCTCGGTGAGTTTTGATCGTGAGCGTCCTGGTGATCAGAAGGTTTACGTGAGCGACGTCCGAAAGGCGCAGCAACATCTGGGATGGGCACCCAAGACCGGCGTCGAAGAAGGGGTGCGCCGTCTGATCGAAGAGTGGGGATCTAAGTTGGTGGCGGCCCAGGCGCGGTAGCACCTGCCTGTTCTAGGGGACCGGTCGCAGAATCACACTGGGTTGTATGCGGAAAGCGTTTCGAAGAGTCATTCGCGATGCCGTCGCAGAGGCCCTTGCGCTTCTGCCTGTCCGCATCAAGCGGCACATAATGTCCCATTTCCGGCGTCCAGTGCTTTGGCTGCTCTTCCACTTGGAAACTGAGCCCGTGACGATTGCCCGGGCTGGCCTTCCGCCGCATCGTTTCCGAATGTGGTTGGAATGGCAAAGCAACTTGGATTATGTCCTGGGCGCGTACGAGTCGGAGGCTGTGGACAGTGCTCGTCGGTCTGTCAGACTGGGGAGCTGCTGCGTGGATGTGGGTGCCAACCTCGGGTACTACACACTCTCTATGGCCCACTGGGTCGGATCCGATGGGCTCGTGGTGGCTTTTGAGCCTTTTCCGAGTAACTTTGAGGCCTTGAAGGAAAATGTACGCCTGAACGAACTGCGCAATGTGATGCTAGAGCCTTCGGCCGCGGCAGACCGGAATGAATCGATTCCGCTGACATATGGATTGGAAGAAAAGTTCAGTGCTACTCCATCAGTGAATGGCTATGCGGTGCACGGAACGACACAGCAGATCCGCGTGCCCGCCCGGTCTCTTGATGATTACCTCTTAGGGCTGGGGAGAGCTCCCGACCTGATCAAGATCGATGTAGAAGGGGCGGAGTTAGCTGTGCTTCAGGGCGCCCGGCACACCCTTGAGAAAGTTCACCCCGTTCTTCTAATAGAAATCCATGGGTGGGGCACCCCGAGCAGCGAAGAGGTTCACCGCTTTCTTGACCAGTTCGGTTATCAGATTGTTCTCTTGGGGAGGAAGGGGCGCGAAGCTACAGTGCTTTGCACGAACAGGCGTGATTCTACATCTCCCCGTATCGAATCCCCGATTACATGAAGTACCGCTACAGAAGAGAATGGTATTTCCGGTGGCCGGATCCGCTCTTCCGCTTGATGGAGAGGAGTTTTGCCTGGCACCTGTGCCTGACTGCCGATGCGTTGTGAAGTCTGCTCCTACCACACAAGCCATGACTAGGCCATCGGGGAAAAGTCGACAGGAGAACTTAGGATGACGCGCGCCCCTCTCGAGGTCGAGCCTGTGGCGGACACCTCGAAAACGTCCAGAGTCGGCCCCGATCAACTATTGTCGCGGGTTCTTCAAAATACCTTTTGGGTACTGAACAGTTCTCTCTTGGCTCGGGTTTTGAACCTGGCGCGCGGGATCATTCTCGCCCGCTTGCTGGTCCCGGACGATTTTGGGCTTTTTGGCCTGGCCACGGTGATCATCGGTCTTGCGGCCGTTTTCAACGATGTCGGTGCTGGTATTTTTCTGCTCTACCGCGAGGAGAAAATCGAGGATCACGCCGATACCGCGTTCTGGACGAATCTCGGCCTGGCAACCGCTTTGGCTCTTGGCATGACTGCCGGGGCGCCTCTGGTCGGCCGGTTCTATGGTCGGCCGGATCTGATCCCCGTACTTATTCTAATGGCTTTTTCGACCTGGTTGCAGATGGCTTCTACCGTTCACCGAAATTTGATTCGGAGAGATCTGCGGTTCCGAGCTCTTGCGGTAGTCGATGGTTTGGTCAGCATCGTTTCGTTCGTGGTCGCAGTGGCACTGGCTTGGGGCGGGCGGGGCGTCTGGGCCTTTGTGTTCGCGAGCCTGTTGGGAAATTTGGTGAATGCGGTCTTGCTGAGCGTCGCGTCCCGTTGGCGCCCGCGATGGGGGTTCTCCCGGAGTTCCTTTACCCAGCTGGCGCCGTTCTCAGGCTGGTATGTAGGTCAAGCGGTTGCCTGGTATCTTGTTCTCAATCTCGATAACCTGCTGGTGGGAAAAGTGCTGGGAATTGGGGCTCTGGGCATCTACGGCCTCGCCTATAACTATGCCCTGCTGCCTGTCACCCTGGTAGCCGGTTCTCTGGGAAACGTTGTTTTCCCGGAATTGGCTCGCCTGGTACCGTTTCCTTCGCGGTTCTGGCCGGCCTACTTTCAGTCCAGCCGGTTGCTGAGCGGCGTCGTTTGTCCGATCGCCGCCGTCCTGGCGATTTCGGCGCCGGACCTGATCCCAAGCCTGTTTGGAGCCAAATGGAATGCCGCGATTGTGCCTTTTGAGGTGATTGCCGTTTATGGGGCGGTTCGCTGCCTGTGGACCGATCCTTTTAGTGCGCTCGGTCGATTTGATCTGAGCTTTTGGCAGGGTTCGGTTACGGCCGTCGCTGGACTTTTCGGAATCTACTTGGGAACGCGGTACGGCACCTCGGGCGTAGCAGCTGCGGTCCTCCTCATCGTTGGTGGGTCCCAGATTGCGTCGTTGTATGTGGCGACAAGATCCGCCGCGCGAGTTTGGGAGGGTCTCCGGAACGCCGCGCCGTATTTCCTTACCGGAGGCGCCGCTGCTGTTCTCGGCCTCGGTGCCCGATATGCATGTATAAGATGGGTTGGTGGCCCGAAGCAACTCGTTGTTGTCGTGACAATCGGAACGGTCTTTGCGGCATATGGGCTGATTCTTCGGCGTCATCTCCGCGGATTTCTGAAAACGCTCGCTCTTAGAACAAGTCCTGCTCCTGATCAGGGAGCCTGAATCACCTGCAGCATAACAGTGGGGGAACCGTCGCCCGCCGGGGCGCGGATCTGCCAGCAGATGGTGTGCCGCTGGTTCGGTTGGAGGGCGTGGAGCTTGTCGAGGTTGTGGATCTCTGTGTCGATCTTCACCTTTTCCATTACGGCCGGGCTGCCTGAGGGGATGTCCTTGATCAGTGCCTCGCCGTTGAGGTTATCGGCGGTGCGGAAGGAAGTGTGCCCCGTCAACCGGCTTCCGCCGCGCTATCCTTTCCGAAATAAAATCGTTCGGGTGTACACTACGAATTGTCTGATCCGTAGCTGCCACCCGTATTCTTATTGAGCGCGGACTCACTTAAGGAAGGGCGCGCTCAGTCGAATGGCGTGTTTGTATCGTGGCCCGATGCGCGCGAAGGCTAGTCGTGAATAGAGAAGGGCATGAACTCGCTCGTCGGGCGGTCCGGTGGTCGAAGCTCGTCATGCAGTGTGTTCTGCCAAGCCCTCCGGAAAGTCGCACCCATGCCCGAAGGCGAGTTGCTCTGTTTTTCCACCGGCGCTTTTCATCGGAAATGACCTTTCGCCGAAATGGCTTTCGATGGACTGGGACGCCACTCTGTCTGATCTCGGAATCGATATTTCTATACGACCACTATCAGGATGCTTCTATCGAACGGCTGATCAAGTTTGTCAATGCTGATAGGCCTGTCGTTGTAAACATTGGCGCTCACATTGGCGACATTGCCTTGCCTCTCAGTCGGAAATGGAAGCAGGTCATCGCAATCGAACCCAACCCAAAAACGTTCGCGATGCTTCAGCGAAACGTCCGCCAAAATGGTCTGTGCGGGCGAATCGTGTGCTGCCAAGCTGCAATTTCCGATCTGCCAGGTGAAGGACAGCTTGTTGTGTATCCTGAATCTGCAAATTGCGAGCTTCTGGGAAAAGAAGGTCTGGTGGGGTATGGGCTTGGCGACCATCCAGAGTACGTCCAGGTAAGAACGGACCGCCTGGACCGTCTCTTGGAATCCTTGGAAGTGGCTCCGCACAACATCGCGCTGGTTTGGTCCGATACCCAGGGATTTGAATCCCACGTCATTGAGTCGGCGCCGCAACTGTGGGCAAACGGGACCTGCCTCTGGGTGGAGATTTGGCCAACAGGTTTGGACTGCCACAATGGGACCCGTTACTTCGTCGAACTCTGCAAACAACACTTTAGCAGGCTTGTCAGGGCGGAGCGGTTGGGAGGCGAGCCAGAACCTATTGGCGGCATCGATTCAATTGTTGCTGCGTTGAAGTTCGGCGAACATACGGACGTGCTGTTAATTCCTTAGGAACCGTTCGTCATCATGAAACTAATTCTCGCCTGATTTCCTGAATAGGCATAAGAGGGCTTCTTCGCCGGAACGTTTGCGGTGCACTTTCGCTCTAGCCATGGACGCCCCTTCCTGGATCGCGATCATCGGGCGGCGCGACGAGCCGACAGATGCTCTGAGGGACTACTGTCGATGGCTCGGCGAGGCATTGTTGGAGCGAGGCGTGCGCCTCGAAATGACCGAGGTGCCCTGGGCAAGGGAAGGATGGCCCACGTCGCTCTGGCGATTATGGAAGGAGAGCAGAGCCTGGCGGGGCCGCTGGGTTCTCGCACAATACACCGCTCTTGCATGGTCCCGACGAGGTTTGCCCGCTGGTTTTCTCTTGGTGCTGAGTGTGCTTAGGATTCGTAGGGCGCGCTGTGCCGTCGTGTTCCACGATGTCCAGGCGTACGGAGGACAGCGCCCAGTTGACAGGCTGCGTCGTGCGTGCCAGCAATGGGTGATGCGCATGGCATGGCGTTGGGCCGAACGCTCCATCCTGACCGTGCCGACAGAGCAGGTTCGCTGGCTACCACGGAACGCCACAAATGCTGCATTCATTCCGGTTGGGGCAAACCTTTCGGGGGCCGGCGCTGTAATCGGAGCAGACGGAACTTCTCGGCAAGCGCCGAGATCCGTGGCGGTTTACGGAGTGACAGGGGGCGCAGGGGTCGCGGGGGAAGTGGCGGATATTGCCTATGCGGTCAGACAAGCAAAGAGCAGAGTAGGAGAGCTTCGTCTGATCGTTCTGGGGCGGAATTCGGCAGAAGCCGAGCCAGCGCTGCGCCGAGCGCTCGCCGGTTCGGGCGTTGATATTCAAATCCTCGGTCTGCTTGCCGAGGAGCAAGTGGCAAGCGTGCTAGCGCGTGCCGATGTGCTTCTTTTCGTTCGCGGCGGTATCTCCAGCCGCCGTGGCAGTGCCATCGCTGCCATCGCTTGCGGCCTTCCGGTGGTGGGATACCGGGGAGAAGAAACCGCTTATCCGATTATCCAGGCAGGCTTAGTTCTGGCGCCACAGGGCGACCGGGAGGCGCTGGCCACTGCACTCATCCGTGTCTTGACAGAGAATCGGTTGCGGCAGGAGCTAAGCGAGAAGAGCAAGGAGGCGCACCGCCAGCATTTCTCCTGGGAAGTGATTTCCGGCTCTTTTCTGAAGGCCCTCGAAGATGAAGAAGGGTAAGTATTGCGTGGTGTTTGTCTGCTCCCACCCAGTCCAGTATATGGCGCAGGTGTTCCGCGGGATGGCTCAGCATCCTAAGCTGGACATCATGGTCGCCTATTGCAGCCTGCAAGGAGCGGATCGGGGCATGGATCCCGAGTTCGGCATTGAACTCGCCTGGGACGTGCCCTTGCTCGATGGCTATCCCTGGGTCCTGATCCAGAACCGTTCGTTGCGGCCAGGCCTGGGCCGGTTCTGGGGCCTGCTGAATCCCGGGTTGTGGAAGCTCGTGCGGACGGGAGAGTTCGACGCCGTGGTGATCTTCACTGGTTACCTCTACGCAACCTTCTGGATCGGTGCCGCAGCGGCGAAAAGGAATAGGAAGGCGCTGCTTTTTGGCAGCGATGCGCACGAGTTGCGCTCTCGAGGTCAGCAAGTGTGGAAAGCTCGCTTCAAAAAATGGTTCTGGCCCCGGCTTTTTCGCCTCGCGGACATTGTGATCGTTCCCTCCAGCAGAAGCGTGCAGCTGATGTGCTCCCTGGGGATCCCCCCGGAGCGCGTTGTTCTGACACCCTACGTGGTGCACAACAACTGGTGGCTCGAGCGCGCCGGCGAGGTGGATAGGGCCGCCGTGCGCCGTCAGTGGAGTGTGCCGGAATGCGCGACAGCGGTGCTGTTTTGCGCCAAGCTGCAGCCATGGAAGCGCCCGCAGGATCTCCTGCGGGCATTTGCCAGAGCAAACGTGCCTGACGCGTATCTGGTGTACGCTGGAGAAGGGCCGATGCGTCCCGAGCTCCAGGCTGAAGCAGCGACTCTGGGCGTGGCAGAGAGAGTCCGCTTCCTCGGCTTCGCGAATCAGTCGCAATTGCCTGCGGTTTATCGCGCTTCGGATTTGTTGGTCTTGCCGTCGGAATACGAGCCGTTTGGTGTGGTGGTAAACGAGGCGATGCTGTGTGGCTGTGCCGTCGCCGTGAGCGACCGCGTGGGTGCGGGTTACGATTTGGTCCGCCCGGGTGAAACCGGATTTATCTTCCCCTGCGGGGACACGGATGCCCTGGCACAGATTTTTCGAGAAGCTTTGCCCGCCCGCGCGCGGTTACAGCAGATAGGTGCAGCGGCGCGAAGACGGCTGGAGAGCTGGTCCCCGCGCGAGAACATCGAGGCGATGGTGCAAGCAATCGAAAGGGCAAGACAGTTTGCGCAAGAGACTCGTCGGCTATGAAACTCCTCATCTACGCGGTTGAATTTTTGCCGTCTGTAGGCGGCGCCCAGGCGCTGGCGCTGGCGTTGGCACGGGGGCTGGCGGGTCGGAGCATTGGGCGGGACAACATCGAAGTGACGCTTGTGACGAAGCGCGCGGCCGGTGATTTCGATGATCGGACACTGCCATTTCGCGTCGTGCGGCGGCCGGGACTCATGGAACTGGTGCGCTTGCTCCATGGAGCGGATTTGATCCATCTGGCCGGGCCATGCCTTCTGCCCATGCTTTTCGGAAGGCTGCTGCGCAAGCCAGTCGTCGTGGAACATCATGGTTTTCAGGCGATCTGTCCCAACGGACAACTTCTCTTTGAGCCCACACAGACACCCTGCCCGGGCCATTTCATGGCGGGGCGCCATCGTGAATGTCTGCGTTGCAACGCGAAGTTGGGGACGCTTGCTAGCTGGAAAATGTGGCTGCTCACGTTTCCGCGTCGGTGGCTCTGCCGTCAGGTCGCAGGGAATGTCGCGCTCACGCGGTGGCTTGCGAAGCTCTTGGAGTTGCCGCGGGCAAATACAGTGTACATCGGCGTCGCGGCGCGCCCCGGCTCTCTGACCGGCAGGATGCTCCCGCCCCCGCTGACCTTTGCTTACGTCGGTCGACTCGTGAGCAGCAAGGGTGTAGAGATTCTCTTGCAGGCTGCGCATCGCATGAAAGTGCGAGGCCTCGCTTTTCGGCTGAAGATTATCGGAGAAGGGCCCCAACGGCGCAGCTTGGAAGAACAAGCCGAGAATTTGCAACTAGGCGATTGTGCCAGTTTTCTTGGCTACCTGCCATCGAACACGGTCGAGGAGACTCTGGCCGAAGCGGCGGCGATCGTGATGCCTTCGCTGAGCGGGGAAACATTCGGACTCGTTGCCGCTGAGAACATGATGCAGGGGCGTCTGCTCATTGTATCGGACCTCGGGGCATTGGCTGAAGTCGTGGGTCCCACAGGCCTGAGGTTCTTGCCGGGGGATGTAGAGGGCTTGTCGGCGTGTCTCGAACAAGTGCTGAAATCGCCCAGGATCGTTGACGAGTTGGGGCAACGGGCGCGCAACCGCGCCTTAGAATTCTTTGCTGAGGGCCGTATGATAGACGACCATGTTACGTTGTATCGGAATCTTTGGAGCAATTGGGGCCGTTCTTGATAGAGGCTACGACTCCCGTTGATTCGCGCGCTACGTCTTCAGAATTGTCTCCCGCCGACACACAGTCCCCATTCGGCTCATCGCCGCTATATAAACGATCCACAGGCTGGTACTTCGGATTTTTCTTTGTTTCAGGCTTTTGCAGCATCCTTTACGAGATTATCTGGCTGCGCCTTGCCATGGCGCAATTTGGGGTCACCACCGCATTGGTGTCCATCGTTTTATCGATGTTCATGGCAGGTTTGGGGCTCGGATCTTGGGCGGTCGGCAAATTGGTGAACCGTGGGGGGGCGCGGCTGAAGTTTTATGGGTTGCGCTTCTATGCCTTGACGGAACTTCTCATCGGCGTCGCATCGGTCACAGTCCCACGCCAGTTCATCTGGGGACGAGAGCTTCTCTCGCATCTGGAGAGCGGTCTGTCATTATCCTCCTGGAATTATTATCTGGTTGCTGGACTCTGGATTGCTCTCACGCTCGTTCCATGGTGCGCCTGCATGGGCGCGACATTTCCCTTCGCCATGGCTGCCATACGAGAGGAATCGTGGAATGATGCGGGTCGCTCATTTAGTTTTCTATATCTCGCCAATGTCCTCGGGGCCGTGACGGGCGCGATCGTTCCCTTGTTCCTGATCGAACTGATGGGTTTCAATGGCGCGCTGCGAGTCGGCTCTGCCCTCAATCTTGTTCTTGCGGCTTCCGCTTTGACTCTCTCGCTGGTTCGGGCTCCAGCCGCGAGGCACGCACAAGCCGACAGGGTGTCGTCCCGGCCGTCTGGTTCGCTTCCGGCCGCAACCGGGCGGAGAAAGCTGCTCTGGCTGCTGTTTGCCACAGGTCTGACCAGCATGGGGATGGAAGTGGTCTGGATTCGGCTCTTCACTCCGTCCTTGGGCACGGTCGTGTACGCGTTCGCCGCAATCCTGGGCCTTTATTTGGGAGCGACGTTCCTCGGTTCGAGGATCTATAGAAAATGGAGCCGGCAAGCGCGCAATGACACCGACCCGCTCTGGCTCGTACTTGGGGTTTTGTCGTTAATTCCGCTGCTGACTGCGGATCCGAGCGCCCCTATTCCCCCGTTGCTCAGAGTGGTCATTGGCATAACTCCGTTTACCGGACTCCTCGGCTTCGTCACTCCGATGCTGGTGGACCGGTTGTCATCGGGCGACCCCAACAAGGCAGGCACGGCATATGCAATCAATGTCGCTGGCTGCATTTGTGGTCCACTTTTGGCCGGGTTCGTCTTGCTCCCTTGGCTTGGTGAACGACTGTCAATTTGTACCCTCGCCCTACCCTGGTTCGTTATTGGCTTCTTGTTCGAGTACGCCACTGTCCGGCGGGGAACTATAGCCTACGTCACCCGAAAGCGGGCAGTTCCCTACATCCTAACCGCCGCTTCGGTGATGGTGGTTCTTCTAACCAAAGGTTACGAGGAACAATTTCCCCGGCGAGATGTTCGACGCGACCACACTGCTACGGCGATTGCCACCGGCGAGAGTAGAGAAGGCAAACGACTCCTGATCAATGGAGTTGGCATTACTCAGCTCAGTCCGATTACGAAGATGATGGCGCATTTGCCGCTGGCCTTTCTCGGGCGGCAGCCGCAGAACGCGCTGGTCATCTGTTTTGGAATGGGCACAACCTATCGGTCCATGGTTTCCTGGGGCATTCCTTCCACCGCAGTGGAACTGGTGCCCAGCGTTCCGTCGCTGTTCTACTATTTTCACTCGGACGGGCCCAGGCTGCTCCAGTCCCCGCTGTCGCACGTGATGATTGATGATGGGCGCTTGTACCTGGAACGCTCGAAGGAACAGTACGACGTCATCACAATTGATCCGCCACCGCCGGTGGAAGCGGCCGGCTCCAGCCTGCTCTATTCCAAGGATTTTTACGAGATCGTGAAGCGAAAACTGCGCCCCGGTGGCATCCTTCAGCAGTGGCTCCCCAAGGGCGATTCCGCGCTTCGCGCTTCCGTGGCACGTGCGGTCAAGGAGTCCTTTCCGTACGTTAGAGTATTCAGTTCTGTGGAAGGCACCGGTCTTCACTTCCTCGCTAGCCCCGCCCCAATCCTCGGTACCGCGGCCTCAGAATTGGCGCTCCGATTACCCGAGCGCGCCTCCTCAGACCTTATTGAGTGGGGGCCCGCCTCCACCCCAGAACAACAGTTTGCCATAGTATTGAAAAGCGAGATTCCCGTCGATCAGATCATCCGGGAAGACCCTAATATACCGACGCTGCAGGACGACCGTCCAATCAATGAATACTTTCTGCTTCGGCGCATTCGCGATCAGGCTTATATTGGGAGGCTCTGGCGACGATTTTTGACACGAGAATGAAGTCCTCCGCTTGGCGTGAAAGACCTACTGGCGTACAGTCTTGTGGGAAGATCAAGTTGAAATTGAATACTCGGGGGAGGTGTCTGCGCCGCCACCGGATCGGTACCAGCCATTCTCAACAACGTTTCTTCTGATCATCTGCATAGGCTGTCTCACCTGGGCCACAATGAGAGTTTCCCGCACGGGCGGTGGGGGCCGCCTTTCATGGGTGTCACTTTGTGGCTTGAGGTGCTTAAACGCCTGGGCTTGAGCTAACTCCTTGATGATCGAGACGCTCCCCAATCAACGGAACGCAAGTACTCTTTGGGTGACCCTGATCGGTGTGGGCGTGCTCTTGCGAATGGCTGTTGTCGCTCTCCCCGGTAATCAGCTCCGGGCACCGTGGAGCGGAACTGGCGATGCAGCTTGCTATGTTTTGTTGGCCCGGAACGTGCTCGAGGGCAGAGGATTTACCTACGCGCTACAACCCACGGCGCTTCGTGCCCCAGGATACCCTCTGCTCCTTGCAGGCTTGATGTGGTTGTTCGACGGCAAATACGTTCTCGTTGTTCGGTGGATTCAATTCGCGCTGGGTCTCGGCACGGTTTATTTCTGTTCACGAGCAGCCGCTCGCGCGTTTGGTGAAAGGGCTGGGCGTGTGAGTCTTATCATTGGACTGTTCTTCCCCACGCTGATCTTCATCACCGGAGAAGTGCTGACTGAATGCGTCGGCGCGTTTCTGGCGGCTTTATTTCTTTATCTCCTGGTACAAGCCATTCAAGACTCACGAATGACAATTCTTGCTGAAATGGGGCTTGTGGCGGGAGTGGCCGCACTATTCCGGTTCAACATGGCTGCCCTCGGTTTCATCGGCATTTGGGTGGCTTTGGTCGCTAAGACCTCCCGCCCAGCTTGGCAACGAGTGCTTCTGTTCTCCGTCTTCGCGGGAATTGCTATTTCCCCCTGGCTGATTCGAAACCAGATCGCTTTTCAAGGGAGAGTTCTCTATTCGACTCTGAGCGGGCATGACGCCGTCGAAGGTGTTCTCACCCCTCAAGGGAGGGCTTTGCCGGGCGACGATGATAGAATCAAGGCTACGGAAGGTTGGCTCCTATCCGATGTCGAGACGAATGGTCCATCGCGCACGCGGCTCCCTTCGGAAGCAGACCTGAATCGCGAAGCGTGGGGCGTTGCAAGAGGTCTATGGAGGCAATGGGGTTGGCGATTGCTGCCAATCGGGCTTGCGAAGTGTTCCTATTTCTGGTTGAGCGCCGATCAGATTTTCTGGACTCACTCCTTTTCCGTTCGCCAGAGATTTCTGCGCCGGGGCGGTGTGGTGGCTTACTGGCTGCTTCTGGGCCTGGGCATCGTAGGTTGGTTCCGAACGCGTCGAACCGCGCCTGTGCTTGCGGGCACGTTTCTCCTCTACGTCGTGCTGCTGACCGCGCTCCATTTCCCATTCCCAATGATTACTCGACTTCGAATACCATTCATGGATCCATTGATTGCTATTCTGGGAGGAGCAGCCTGCTGGCGTTATGAAGCCTCTTACCCCAGTGTTTGATTCTCCTCCGGCCGAGCAGTTGCGCACATCCCTGGCCCACGGTCGCGTGCAATGGGGGCCAGCATCGGCGCCGGAGTATCAGTATAAGACCGCGCTCCGCCGGGAAGTGCTGTTCGGACGCCAGACAGCTGAAGCTCCTCTCGTTCTTAGATTCAGCAATGACCAGCCGGTCGATGACTGCACGCTCCTGCGCCGAGAGTTCCGCTCCTACGCGTGGGAGACAGGCGCTGAATAAGAAGGAGCCGGTATGATCAACGGAAAGCGTATCGCGGTCGTTATGCCAGCCTACAACGCGGCGAAGACACTGGAGAAAACTGTCCGAGAGGTCCCCGAAACAGTGGACTTGAAGATTCTGGTGGATGATCACAGCACAGACGAGACAGTGCAAATCGCAGAAAAGCTGGGTTTGCAGGTCTTCGTTCATGAGAAAAACTATGGATATGGCAGAAACCAGCAGACCTGCTACCGTGAAGCCTTGGGTGCTGGCGCAGACATCGTGGTGATGGTCCACCCTGATTATCAGTACACACCACTTCTCGTGACGGCGATGGCCGGCATGATCGCCTATGGGGTCTACGATGTCGTGTTGGGCTCCCGAATCATCGGAGGTGGCGCGCTCAGAGGCGGTATGCCCCTTTACAAATACGTGGCCAATCGTTTCCTCACGGCTTTTCAGAATGTTTTCACTGGGGCTAAATTATCTGAGTATCATACCGGCTTCCGAGCCTTCAGCAAGGATGTCTTAGTGAATCTGCCGCTCCTTGAGAATTCGGACGATTTTGTGTTCGATAATGAAATGCTGGCCCAGAGTATTTACTTCGGCTTCCGCATTGGTGAAGTATCCTGCCCAACCAAGTATTGTGAAGAGGCTTCCTCGATCGATTTCGCTCGAAGCGTGAAGTATGGATTCGGGGTGCTGGCAACTACGCTGAAGTACCGGCTCCGGAAGCTGGGAATCGCTCGATTTCGACTGTTCAATCCCGCGGGCAGGAAATTGCTCCTCGACTACTACTCTTCCGCCAAATTGAGCGGGGCCGCGAAAGACGACCTGACTGTAACCCCGCTCCGGCGGGCCGGGGAGAAGGTACCTCGCTAAGGCGGAGATGATTGGATACCTTGCTGGAAACCACGACGCCTGCGGGCCTTCACGATTTTGTTATCGACCAGGTGGTGCAAAGATTCCTTCGTCCTGGCGAGCGGGCAGTTGATTTGGGCGCCGGCAGCGGGGCTCTGGCGGTGCGTCTGCGCGCACTCGGCTGGAACGTTCTTGCAGCCGATATCAATGCGAAGGGATACAAAGCCGACGTTCCGTTCGTGGAGCTGGATTTGAATCGACCTGATTTCGCCGCCCAGCTCGGCGAGGGAACGTTCAGTTTGGTCACCGCCATCGAGGTGATCGAACACATGGAAAGTCCCATCGGGTTTCTCCGCAACGTGGGGCGGCTGCTGAGACCGGAAGGAGTTGCCGTGCTGACGACTCCCAACGTGGACTCTGCTCCGGCGCGAGTCAAGTTCCTGCTGACGGGCACGGTGCGCATGATGGACTCAAAAAGCGAACCGACCCATATTTCTCCCATCTTCCAGGATCTGTTCGTACGGCAGTATCTTCCTCGGGCGGGGATGGATCTTGTGGAGCGCAACGTGTTCCCAGCACGCGGCTATAGCATGACCCGGTTGCGTTATGCCTGGGCACTTCGGGCATTCGCATGGTTCCTACCCGGGGATTGCCTGCATGGGGATAATCACGTGCTCGTACTCGGACCCAGAAGGCGAACCGATGTTTGAGATGCAAACAGGAGTGCCCGAGACCCGATACTTGAAAGGTCTGCTCTGGCTCACCGGGATGGCTGTAGCGGCGTGGTTGTTGGCTGGCTGGGTCGTTGGAGGGGATTCAACAAAGTTAGCTTTGGCCGGTCTCGTCTTGGTCGGCGGGACGGTGGCGGTGATCGTCCTGAATGACTGGCGTTCCGGCATCTACCTCTTCCTGGTTTGGCTTCTCTTCGAGGACCTGCTTCGTAAATATCTCGGCAACAATATGTTGATCTACTTCGGTAAGGACTTTCTGGTCGGGCTCACCTATGTCTCTTTCCTATTTGACCTGAAGCGGGGCGGGAGGAAGTTCTTTCGTCCGCCTTTCTTGCTGCCACTGAGCCTCTTCATCTGGCTCGGCATCCTGCAGGTCTTCAATGCAAATTCGCCTAGTATTTGGTATGGACTCCTGGGCGTCAAAGTCTACTTCTATTACGTGCCGCTTATGTTCCTGGGATACGCCTTGCTTCGCTCAGAGATGGATCTCCATCGGTTGCTGGTGTTGAATGTGGCCCTGGCCGGAATCGTCGCACTAGTGGGAGTGATACAGGCTATTGTGGGGCCGGATTTCCTGAACCCGACCGTGTTGGCGCCCGAATTGGCGGGGTTGGGACGGGCGTACCGATACGCACCCATTTCGGGGGCAACATTGCTCCGTCCGAACTCGGTATTCGTCAGCGACGGCCGATTCTCCTCGTTTCTGCTGCTTATGTGGCTGCTCGGATTGGGTGCAGCAGGCTACTTGTTGCCACGGACTCGCGGCGGCCGAAAACTCGTCTTCGCTGGGATCGTCCTGGTGGCCGCCGCTATCGTCCTGAGTGGTTCCCGGGGAGCTCTCGTTTATGGTGTCAGCAGTGCGCTCGTGCTTGTGGCGGCTTTTCTCTGGGGCGGACCCGGCCGGAGGCTTGAGAGTGGCCGCGGGTCAATCCGCGCCGTCCGTGGGGCACTCTTGTTGGTTGGCGTGGGTCTTTTGTGCATCGTTTTCATCTTTCCCGCAGCGGTGGGCGCACGCTGGGCCTTCTATTCTGAGACTCTGTCTCCTGATAGTCCGAGCTTTGAGGGCGTTGCTCGTGGCTGGGATTACCCTGTGAGCGAATTCCTGAAGGCGTACTCGTCTCCCAACTGGCTCATCGGGAACGGGATTGGAACCGCTTCCCTGGGGGTGGGATACGTCAGCGTTCTTTTGGGCCAGCCCGCCTCGAGGCTCGGGGTCGAAAGCGGCTTTGGTACGTTGATCCTGGAGCTGGGAATCCTAGGTCCCTTACTCTGGCTTGCTTGGTCGGTGGCACTGCTCATCTCAGGCTGGAAGGTGGTCCGGCGCCTGCGAGGAACGCGATTGTTTCCTATTGGATTTGCTATTTTCTGGCTCGCCCTACTGGTCCTACTACCTTTTACCTATGGTGGCCTCCAGGCATACCAGAATTACATCCTGAACGCTTTCCTCTGGCTCTTGGTCGGGATTCTGTTTCGCCTGCCAGAGTTGCCCGCTCGGAACCCCAAGTTCGACCATGTTCGAGGAGCTCCATCGGCTCATGGTGGCTAAGTGTCGCATCGCCGTTGTGTCCCCCTTTCTCGATAGGAGGCACGGCACCGAGCGGTGTGTGGTGGAGCTGGTGGAACGCCTGGCTCGAGAATACGGCTATGAAGTTCACCTCTATAGCCAGAGGGTCGAGGACATTGCGGATCTCGAGGAATTTGGTTTGGGTGATGAATCACCGAAGCGCGAAAACGGCAATGACAGGGCGGCAGAACCGCCGACTTCTGTGGCCGGCCGCATCCTCTGGCATAAGATTGCGGACGTTCCGGGGCCGCACCTGGTGAAGTATCTGTGGTGGCTGCTGGCCAACCAGTTTCGCCGCCGGCGTGACCTGCGATCGCGCGGGCTCCGCTATGATTTGGTGTACTCCCCCGGCATCAACTGCTGGGACGCGGATGCAATCGCTGTCCACATCGTGTTTCACGAGCTTTACCGATCGGTTCGCGACGAGCTGGCGCTCAGAAAAGTGCCTCTCCGCGCCTGGCCGCGAGCTCTTCACCGTCGTCTATACTATCGCCTGATCATGGCGCTGGAGAAAGCGGTCTACCCCGATCCCCGGGTCACGCTGGCCGCGGTATCCGGTTTAACCGCTCAGGAGCTCCGGCGCTTTTTTGGCCGCAAGGATGTCCACGTGATTCCCAATGCGGTCGATGTGAAGACGTTCAATCCTGCGACTCGCCAGAAGCGTCGTGGCGAAACCCGCCGGAGCCTGCGCTTCGAGGAGGAAGACTTCGTTTTGCTGCTGTTGGGGAATGACTGGAAGACAAAAGGCCTGGACTGCCTGCTGGAAGCCGTGGCGCGGTGCCGGGAGTTGCCTCTAAAGGTGCTGGTGGTCGGTCGCGATGACCCCGCGCGGTACGAGGCAGTCATCCGACGACTGGGACTGCACCGGCAAGTCCATTTCGCGACTCCATCGGCTGATGTCGTGCAATTTTACGCGGCTGCAGACGCCTATGTAGGCCCATCCCTGCACGATTCTTTTGCTTTGCCTCCTGCCGAAGCGATGGCCTGCGGCCTTCCGGTCGTTACTTCCCGGAACAACGGCGGCTCGGAAATCATTTCAAACGGCGTAGATGGCCTTGTCTTGGAGGAGCCTACTGATGCAGACGAGCTCGCATGCGTCATCCAACAACTCTGCAGCGACGCGGACCTGTGTCGCCGCCTCGGTGAAAGAGCAGCGCAGACGGTACAGCAGTACACCTGGGCGCATAACGTGGAGCAGATGAAGGCGGTTCTTGAGCATGTAGCCGCGCAGAAGCAACAAGACTTGGTGCAGGGAGGTAAAGAGGCAAGATGAATTTGTTGGCCCTAACAAGCGGTTGAGGCAGCAATGAAGACAAACACGCGGTGGGAGGAAGCACAGCAGACTGAGGCGGAATTCTGGGACGGCATGGTTCGGGTCGATCATGGCGTCCTGCGGGTCCTGGCCGCTAATTCTGAAAAGGCTCCGCTGCTCAAAAAGCAACTCACTCGTACGCCTCAAAGTTGTCTGGAGGTCGGCACCGGCCCTTTCGGTCTGGGCGTTATCGGCTTCCTTCCTGAAATCCCGTTTCGAATCGCCATGGATCCGCTGCCTCCGGCTTGGTTGGACTCCAACGACCTATTGCGCCAGTATGTGATGCAACGGCGGTCAACCATGCCATATTTGGTTGCATGCGGTGAGGACATTCCGATCCGGAATGATAGCTTCGAACTGGTCATATGTTGCAATGTAGTTGACCATGCGTCCGACCCTGATGCGATCCTCGGGGAAATCCACCGCATCTTGAAACCGGGCGGCCTTTTCTTCTTCGATGTAGATACATTCTCTGCCCTCGGGCTCGTTAAGTGGCATTGCTGGACGAAGTTCAGGCACAAGGCTGAGATACTGGTAAGGGCGCATCCTCACCGTATGTTCGAAACAACGGTCCGCCGAAAACTGGAATCACACGGCTTCGAGCTACAGAAGCTGACTGGGCACACGTTTCTGAGCGCTTGGATAGGCCACGCTCGTACGTCTTCGTTTCTGGGAGCAAAACGCGCCAAGTGATCCTCCTCTTGGGAAAACTTTGGGATGATATTCCGGTGGTCTGGGAGGCCAAACTATGAAGCGGGCATTGGTTACCGGCATCACGGGACAGGACGGCTCCTATATGGCGGAGCTGTTGCTCTCCAAGGGCTACGAAGTGCACGGCATCATCCGTCGGGCGAGCACGTTCAATACCCAGCGGATAGATCACATCTACCAGGACCCGAACATTCCGGGGGCACAGCTGTGCCTGCACTACGGTGACCTGGCCAGCACGGAATGGATGCTGGATTTGATTTACAGCCTCGCGCCTGATGAGATCTACCATCTGGCTGCGCAGAGTCACGTGAAGGTGAGCTTTCAGATCCCCGAATACACTGGGGACATTACTGGCCTGGGAACGACGCGCATTCTGGAAGCCATCCGCCGCAGCGGCGTCAAGACGCGCTTTTATCAAGCTTCTAGTTCCGAGATGTTCGGCGTAGCACCGGGTCCGCAGAATGAGAATACAAGGTTTATTCCCCGGAGCCCCTATGCGGCCGCGAAGCTTCACGCTTATTGGATGACGCGTATCTACCGCGAGGGCTACGGGCTGTACTGCTGCAACGGTATCTTATTCAACCACGAAAGTCCGCGCCGGGGAGAAACTTTTGTCACGCGAAAGATCACCCAAGGGCTGGCCCGCATCGCCGCGAAGCAGCAAGAAAACCTTTATTTGGGCAATTTGGATGCAGTCAGGGATTGGGGTTACGCCCCGGAATATGTAGAAGCGATCTGGCTGATGTTGCAGCAACCAAATGCGGATGACTACGTCATCGGCACGGGAGAGGCCCATTCGGTCCGCGAATTCGTCGTCGAAGCCTTTCGTTACGCTGGCTTGGATTGGGAGCAACACGTCCAGATAACGCCCCGGTACTTTCGTCCCTTGGAGGTCGAGCATCTGGTGGCCGATGCGACAAAAGCCCGGCAGAAGTTGAATTGGAAACCACAAATCACTTTCCGTGAGCTTGTGGCCATCATGGTGGATGCCGACATGGAATCGGTGGGGGTGAAGCCCCCAGGGGAAGGGAAGCGCATCTTGGAGTCGAAACTCGGCCATTGGCATCAGTGGCAGAACTCGGTCACCAAGTTCGTTCAGGCTGTCGCAGGGCGAGCTTCGGAGTGAAGGAGCATCTCAGGATGAGCTTCTGGGCAGATAAGAGAGTTGTCGTCACGGGCGGATCGGGTTTTCTCGGTCATTTCGTCGTTCAAGGGCTCCGTGAGAAGAACTGCCTGCGAGTCTTCGTGCCTCGCAGCCAGGAGTACGATCTTCGGGAGAAGGACCAGGTCATCCGGCTGTTTGACCAGATACGCCCTCATCTTGTCATCCATCTTGCTGCGGTCGTGGGCGGCATCGGTGCCAACCGGCTTCATCCCGGCAAGTTTTTCTACGACAATGCGGTCATGGGCATTCATGCAATCGAGTGTGCTCGGCGCTTTGGGGTGGAAAAGTTCGTCTGCGTGGGAACAGTTTGTTCCTATCCCAAGTTCACACCTGTGCCCTTCAAAGAAGAAGATCTGTGGAACGGCTACCCGGAAGAAACAAATGCCCCCTACGGGTTGGCCAAAAAGATGCTCCTTGTGCAACTGGAAGCGTACCGCCAAGAGTACGGATTCAACGGCATCTACTTGGTGCCCGTCAACCTGTACGGCCCCCTCGACAGTTTCGACCTGGAAACCTGCCACGTCATACCCGCCCTGATTCGGAAGTGCGTCGAGGCCAAACGCTCAGGGGCGCCTAGGCTCGTGGTTTGGGGAACTGGCCAGGCCACTCGGGAGTTCCTGTATGTGGAGGACGCTGCCGAAGCCATCGTCCTCGCAGCGGAAAAATATAGCCAACTCGATCCAATCAACCTGGGTTCAGGGCAGGAGATCAGCATTCGGGATTTAGTGGATCTAATAAAAGACCTCGTTGGCTACCAGGGAGAGGTGGTATGGGACAAAACCAGGCCGGATGGTCAACCGCGCCGTTTCTTGGATACGACTCGTGCAGTCCGGGAATTTAGCTGGAAGGCCAGGACCCCCTTTCGCGCGGGTCTTCAGCGCACGATCGAATGGTTCGTTGAGAATCACGACACGGCCCGAAAGGTTATTTCGACCACCTAGGCTCAGAGATGTAAGGCAATCGAAAGACAGGGAGTTTGAGGGAGAGCAAGATTGAAAGTGTTGGTGCTGGCGCCGCCGATGGAGGGTTACGGTGGGATTCAACGCTACACGGCCACGCTCGTTCGAACACTGATAGAGCTTTTTGAGGAGAAAGGCGTGCGCCTTCTGGCAATAAAGCGGTCCAGCGGAGACGACGGACGGGGATCAGTCAGACTAAGGGCCGGAGTGAAGGTAGGTTTTCTGGGAAAAACCTTGCGCAATGCATTCACTTGGCGTCCGGATCTTGTTATCTGCGCGCATGTCGCACTGGCGCCACTGGGGTGGTTGCTGAGGGCTCTTTGGGGCTCCGAGTACTGGGTCATTGCCTACGGGATCGAAGTTTGGGGCAGATTACCAAGGTGGAATCATCGCGCTCTCGTTCGATCTGATCGGCTCCTGGCCATCAGCGATTTCACCCGGCAGCAACTGGTCAGGCGCCAGGGGGTTCCTCCCGGCCGTACCTGCGTACTGCCGCCCGCATTGGAAACGGAGTGGCTATCGAAGGCTGTGACGTGGACTGCCTGCCCGCGAAAAGACTCGCGGTCTACATTGCTCACTGTGAGCCGGCTCGAGGAAAACGAGCGTTACAAAGGGCATGATGTCGTCCTGCGGGCCCTCGTTCAAGTGCGCGAGAAAGTACCCGGAGTCCTTTACCTTGTGGTTGGAGACGGTAACGACCGACCACGGCTGGAAGAGCTGACATGCAGTCTCGGGCTCGATGGATCTGTTCGTTTTCTGGGTGCCGTTTCCCCCGAGGAGCTGATGGCTTGCTATCGTGATTGTGATGTCTTCTTGATGCCTTCCAATACTGTGTTGGATGGGTTCGCCCCGAAGGGCGAAGGTTTCGGCATCGTCTTCCTGGAAGCCATGGCTTATGGCAAGCCGGTTATCGGCCCCAACCTCGGAGCTCCGACCGAGTGGATTCGCCACGGAGAGCACGGCCTCTTGGTGAACCCTGAAGATTCTCAGGGCGTGGCGCAGGCTTTGATTCAGATGCTATTGTCGCCAAAGCGCGCTCAGGAAATGGGAGCGGCCGGACGGGATTGGGTCCAACGCGAGTATGGTTACGAAAACTTCAGGAAGCGCGTTCAGCTGCTCTTTAGTGAATATGTTCCCACGACGTCAGGGAAGGCCTCATGAGGATTCTGGTTACGGGTGGGAGCGGTTTTATTGGCCGCCACCTGCTCTCAACGCCGATTGAGCAGGAACACGAGCTCTTCTCCTTGGGGCGTGAGCGTCCGGCCGCACAACCTTTGCAAGCCGACGGGCGGGTGCGGTTGGTATTCTGCGACCTCCGAGATCACGCCGCGCTTCGGCAGGTTCTCAGGCGAGTACAACCCGAGGCCGTAATCCATCTTGCTTCTGTTAGCGCTGTTGCCTACAGCTATGGTCATCCCAACGAAGTTCTCGAGGCGAATGTTATAGGAACCGTGAATCTTGCTGAAGCTTGCCTTGGTGAGGTTCCAGGATTGCGGCAGTTTCTATTCGCCTCGACGTCCGAAACTTACGGAAATGGACCTGTCCCCAAAACGGAGGAGACTCGCCAGAACCCCAACAGTCCCTATGCGGTCAGCAAGCTTGCAGCGGAGCAGTACCTGCTCTACCTGCGGGATGCCTACCACTTACCTCTGACCGTCCTGCGCCCCTTCAACACCTATGGTCGCAAGGAGAACGCGGCATTCGTGGTGGAGCGCACGATTGTACAAATGTTGCGTGGCAATTCCGTGAAGTTGGGTGATCCGTCACCCGTGCGTGACTGGCTTTATATCGAGGATCACGTCCGAGCCTATTTGACTTGTCTCAGCCGACAAATGGCAATCGGCGAGGTATTCAATTTTTGCACGGGCCGCGGCGCGAGCGTGCGGGAGCTTGTCGATCTGCTAACTGAAATCATTGGCTTCCGAGGAGAGCTGTTGTGGAATACCGAGCCGCCCCGGCCGCTGGATATCCGCGTCATGGTCGGCGATTACAATAAGGCAGCACGGGCGCTCGGTTGGGAGCCCCGTGTATCACTCGAGGAAGGCCTCCGCCTCAGCGTGGATTATTGGCGGCAGAAGGTTTCAAGCTCGATTGGGGAGTTCGCGGTTGACAAGACTTCTCGATGAACATGGGTCCGCGTGTATGCGCGTTCTAATGGTCACACAGGCGTACTACCCATTTCTAGATAGAGGCGGTCCGGCAGTCAAGGTGCGAGCGATCGCTAGGGAGCTAGCCAGACGTGGACACCACGTGACCGTTCTCACTGCCGATTTGGGATTCAGAACTGGAGGAAGGCAATCGATCATCGTGGAACGCGACCCGCGAGGCTGGCGGGTCAGGGAAGACGGAGTCGAAGCGATTTATCTGCGTGGACGTCCTTGGTATCGCACGCTGACGGTGAATCCCGGCGTGATCACCTTCTGCAACCAGCGGATTGAGACCTTCGATCTGGTACATATCTTCGGTCTTTATGATTTGCTAGGTCCGATTGTGGCTTGGTTTTGCCGCCGTCGGGGCGTCCCATACTTGGTCGAGCCGATGGGCATGATCCGGCCGATAGATCGCGGTTTCCGGCTGAAACGCCTATGGCATGCGATCTTGGGCAATTACCTCTTGCGGGCCGCGTCGCTGCTGATTGCCACTTCAGAACAGGAACAAGAAGAATTGATTAAGGATGGTTTTCCTCAGGAGAAGGTTCGAGTGCGCCACAACGGACTTGCCATGGAGGAATTCCGACAATTGCCACCATGCGGCACTTTTCGAAGAAAGTTGAGCATTCCATCCACCGAATTGATAATCCTGTTTTTGGGGCGCTTAATTCCTCGCAAGGGCGCTGACATTTTGATCGAAGCTTTCTCAAGAGCTTTTCCTGAAAGCGGCAGACTGGTCATCGCAGGGCCGGAGGGTGAGAGAGGATATCTTCATTTCCTCGGGGCCAAATCTAGAAATCTGGGTACCAGTAAGAGAGTTATATTCACCGGCCCTTTATATGGGGAAGAGAAGAAAGCTGCCCTATCTGATGCGGATGTGTTTGTCTTGCCCTCACGGTATGAGAACTTTGGAAACGCAGCGGCCGAGGCGGTTGCCTGCGGGACACCAGTGATCGTAACCGACTCCTGCGGGATCAGTTCGCTGGTCAGCTGTCGTGCTGGTTTGGTGATTCCCTACGATGCTCCGGCGCTTTCAGAGGCACTCAAAGAATTAACAACCAACAAAGTTCTCTACACCCGGCTGCAGGCGGGGTGCAAACAGGTTGCCTCCCAGATTTCCTGGGATGAGCTCAGCACTCAAATGGAAGCCTACTACGCACAGGTCCTGAAAAATGAGCCACAAGTTGTTCTACGATGAATATCCCTTCGACTGGGTCGACAATTATTCGCCAGAGGAACTGCGCGCGGTTATTTCCCCTTTGTTGCTGCAGGTCATAGAGGACCTTCCGCGCGAAGCGCTTGTGCTCGACGTCGGATGCGGAGCCGGTCGGGTTATGGCCCATTTAGGATTCCGAAACCTGAATTGTATTGGTCTGGACATCAGTCCGGTGTCGGTGCGTATTATGAAGGATCGCTGTCACCTGCCTGGAGTGATCGCTGACAATCTGTGTCTCCCGATCAAGGACGGGCATGCGGATTTGGTGATTTCCGATGGGGTCCTGCATCACACCGGGGACGCCAGTCGCTCCTTCGCAGAGAACTCTCGCGTGCTCAGGACTGGTGGGCAGATGTATCTCGCTGTATATAAGCCGACTGGGCGGTATGCGATTCTCTATCGGTACCCGGGATGGCTGATTCGCTGGGCCGTGCGACGTTCTATCGGCAAGTTTGCGGTCCATATCTTCCTGCTGCCTTTTTACTATTTGCTGCATTTGCTGAAGTCAGGAGGTAAGAGAACGTGGAGCGGCGCTAGGAATCTTTTTTACGACTATTTTGTTTCTCCTCGTGTTGATTTCGTTTCGCGCGATACGATTGAGCGATGGAGTCGCGATCGGGGTATGAGGATTGTTTCTTTTAACTCGAGTTCCAAAGAGAATGTCCATTCTTTTCTTCTTCAGAAACCAAGATAGCGGGAAACTCCGTGTGGCTGATTCGAGTCTCTTGCCCCGCGCTGGGGCTCAAATTCAATCGTGTTGCCCGCAGGCCCCCCGGCTGATGCGAGACTTACGCAACCGTTTCTCTGTTTCCACCTGGCAACGGTCAAGGGGCGGCTGGAGAGTGCGGGGCCGACTGTGATTCTTGGAACGAAGATCGCTGACGCTGTTAAGAGTGATTGAGTCTTGAAGGAGGCTGATAAGCCCATGAAAGGCGTGGTACTGGCTGGCGGGACGGGCAGTCGTCTCCATCCACTTACCAAGGTGACGAATAAACACCTGCTCCCCGTTTACGACAAACCTATGATTTACTATCCAATTCAGACGCTCGTGAATGCGGGAATTACCGACATCCTCTTGGTAACGGGCGGCCAGAATGCCGGTGAGTTTCTGCGGCTCCTCGGCAACGGTCAGGATTTCGGACTGCAGCATCTGAACTATGCCTATCAAGAAGGCGAAGGCGGCATTGCCCAGGCGTTGTCGTTGGCGGAGTATTTCGCCGGTGGGGCCCCGGTTTGCGTCATCCTTGGAGACAACTTGATTGAGCGCAACATCTGTGCCGCAACGAAGAGCTTTGAGAAAGAGGGGAAGGGAGCCAAGATCATCCTCAAAGCAGTGTCGGACGCGCCGCGTTTCGGAGTCGCTGAGGTGAAGGGTAATCGCGTGATCCGGATCGAGGAAAAGCCCCAGGCACCCAAGTCCGACAAGGCAGTGATCGGCATTTACTTCTACGATGGCACAGTGTTCGAGAAGATTCGCCGCCTAAAGCCCTCCGGGAGAGGTGAACTGGAAATCACTGACGTCAATAATCTCTACATTGAAGAGGGTATGCTTACCTATGAAGTTCTTAAGGGTTGGTGGACGGATGCCGGCACGTTTGAGTCTCTCTTGCGTGCGAACGACCTTGTGGCGCGAACTGGGGCAAATAAGATGACGCCCAATCTCGTTTCCAGTAGCGTCGTGCCACAGCGGGGATGAGGCCAATGAGGATCTTAGTGACTGGCGGCGCTGGGTTTATCGGATCGAATTTCATTCGATTCATCCTCTCGCTCGGGCAAGACCATCATGTGGTGAACTACGATAAGCTGACCTACGCTGGGAACCTGACCAACTTGGATTCCGTTGCAAACGACCCCGCGTATAAGTTTGTGAAGGGAGACGTCTGCGATCCCTCAGGGGTTACGGAAGCCATGCAGGGCTGTGAGGCCGTCGTTCATTTCGCCGCGGAAACGCACGTCGACCGCAGCATCTATGAACCATCTTCAGCTATCGAGACCAACATCACGGGCACTTTTGTCCTTCTCCAAGTCGCACGCAAATTGAAGATCCAGCGGTTCCTTCACATTTCTACGGATGAAGTTTACGGGGATCTGCTATCCGGGGCCCGGGCACAAGAGAGCTTCATCTTGAACCCAAGCAGCCCTTATTCGGCCTCCAAGGCGAGCGCAGACCTATTGGTTCGATCCTATGTCCGGACTTACGGGCTTCCCGCCATGATCATTCGGGCATCCAACAATTACGGTCCCTATCAATTCCCAGAAAAACTGCTCCCGCTGGTGATCACAAATGCCCTGGAGAACAAGCCTTTACCCATTTATGGTGACGGACGACAGGAACGCAATTGGCTGCACGTCGAGGATTGCTGTCGAGCTATTCTTGCAGTGCTCGAGCGCGGCCGTGCAGGCGAGGTTTACAACATCGGTGGCGCAGACGTCATGAAAAATATCGATCTGGTTCAGCAGACCCTCTGCATCTTGGACAAGCCGGAATCGCTCATCCAATATGTAACCGACCGGCCGGGGCACGATCGTCGATACGCTCTCGACTCTGGGAAGATCACTGCAGAACTTGGCTGGCGGCCGCTCATTTCCCTCGACGAAGGCCTTGAGCGAACCATCGCATGGTATTGTTGCAATGCAGATTGGATTGCGCGGGTTCGCGATGGGGCCTATCGGACCTATTATGAGAAATACTACGAAAATCGTGATTCCTCTTTGCAGAGCATCACCTCCGTGCCCGACCCCCGCTCGACATAAGCTCGTGCTGTCCCGCAGCACACGGTCCCTGTTGATCATTTGTCGCCGCAGCATTTAAGTGCCGGGAGGAAACATCTTGGGGCACGGAAGCACATTTACGGTGATGGAGACTCGCTTGGCAGGAGTGCGAATCATCCGGCCCAAAGTTTTTGAAGACGCTCGAGGTTTCTTCTTGGAGAGCTATAACCAAGACAAGTTCGCCGAACTGGGCGTCACCGATCACTTTGTGCAAGATAACCATTCGCGCTCCGTCAAAGGCGTGCTCAGGGGACTCCATTATCAGTTGCGGCATCCACAGGCCAAACTGTGCCGGGTGATCGAGGGCAAGGTAATTGACGTCGTCGTTGACATCCAGCACGGATCCCCCGATTTCGGGAATTGGATCAACGTGGAGTTATCAGCTGAAAACCGGCATCAACTCTACGTCCCGAAGGGATTCGCCCATGGTTTCCTTGTGCTTTCTGAATTCGCTCAGTTCCTATACAAGTGCAGCGATTTCTATGATCCAACAGACGAGGCAGGAGTCGCCTGGAACGATCCCGATTTGAACATCGTTTGGGGAGTGGATGATCCGGTGCTCTCGGCTAAAGACAGAGGGTTTAAACGATTGAGAGAAATTCCGCCCGAGCATTTGCCGCGATATGAACCGAAATGAAATTCAGAATACTGCTGACTGGCAAGACCGGACAATTAGGCGCCGAACTCGCATCTTGCCTGCCACGCCTGGGTGAGGTCATCGCCCGCGATCACCACCAACTTGACATCTCGGATGCTGAGGCGATACGCCGCACGATCCGGGAATTACGTCCAGACTTGATCGTGAACGCGGCCGCGTACACCGCCGTGGACCAAGCAGAGTCCGACGCCGCGGCCGCTCAGGCCGTGAATAGTGAAGGTCCGGCGATCATCGCACAGGAAGCTAAGAGAATCGGCGCTGCATTGGTGCATTACTCTACCGACTATGTATTCGACGGTCAGAAGAGCGCCCCATATGGAGAAGTCGACGAGGTAAATCCAATAAACGTCTATGGAAAGACCAAACTGGCTGGCGAGCAAGCGATCGAGCGCACGGGGCTGCCCTATTTGATCTTTCGGACGAGTTGGGTATACGGCACCAGAGGTCGCAATTTCCTTCTAAGCATTCTCCGATTAGCGGCAGCGAAAGAAGAACTACGGGTGGTCAACGATCAGGTGGGCGCTCCCACCTGGAGCCGCGCCATCGCTGTCGCGTCTGTTCAAATCCTGGCGGGGCTTCTTGGCCGTGGGGCGGGAATCCCGGATCTGCGGAAACTTAGCGGTATCTATCATCTTACGGCGGCAGGTGAGACCAGTTGGTACGGTTTTGCCCGTGCCATTTTGGAGGAGTGTTCTGACTCCGCTCCACTGGGCGCATGGTTTCGAGCGGCAACAGGCGGACGACAACTCCTGGCTCGGCGTGTAATTCCCATTTCCACCCGAGATTATCCTCCGATCGCGCGCCGTCCGGCTTACTCGGTACTCTCCAATGCCAAATTACTACAGGTGTTTGGGCTGAGCATGCTCTCCTGGCGCAAACAGCTTCATCTCGCTATCCGCGAGACCGGCGCAGCTGATCTCCAATCGCCTTCTTTGACCAAGTAAGACTGCAACCGGCGTTCGTCAGCATGGTCAAAACACCACTCATCCAACACCCAAGGTTTGGCTCACCGCCTGGCTCAGGGCCGAGGTCACGCGCCTCCGCTGAGCTTGGGTCATTTCGGGATACATGGGCAACGAGAGAATTCGTGAGGCGGCGCGCTCGGTCACGGGGAAATCGCCGCGGCGGTAACCGAGCGACGCGCAGGCCTGTTGGAGATGGATCGGAATCGGATAGTGAATTCCCGTGGAGACCTCCTGCGCGCGCAACTTCTCCTGAACCACGTCGCGGTTGTCCACCTGCACGACGTAGAGGTGATACACGTGCTCGGCTTTCGGCAGAGTGACCGGCAACTCGATCGGCAGATCCGCGAGCGCCGAACCGTAGGCCGCGGCATGAGCTCGCCGCGCCGCGTTCCACTGGTCCAGGTGGCGCAGTTTGACGCGCAGCACCGTAGCCTGAATCGTGTCCAGGCGGGAGTTTGTGCCCGCCACGACGTGCTCGTACTTCACGCGCTGGCCATAGTTGCGCAACTGCCGCACTTTTTCGACGATGGCGGCGTCGCTGGTGACGACCATGCCCGCGTCACCGAGGGCGCCCAGATTCTTCGCCGGATAAAAGCTAAACGCCGCCGCGTGCCCCCAGCAGCCCGCACGGCGGCCGGCGTAAGTCGCACCGTGCGCCTGCGCCGCGTCTTCGATGACAAGCAAATTGTGCTGTTTGGCGATCGCCAGGATTGGTTCGAGGTCCGTCGGCTGGCCGTAGAGGTGCACCGGAAGAATAGCGCGGGCGCACGGGGTGATGGCTGCGGCGAGCGCCGCCGGATCCATGTTGTATGTTGTTGGATGGGCGTCCACCAGCAGGGGCTTCGCCCCCACGGCCAGAATCGAAAGTACGGTGGCGATGAACGTATTCGCAGCGGTGATGACCTCGTCGCCCGGGCCAATGCCGTAGGCGCGCAGCGCCAGCTCCAGCGCCGCCAGGCCCGAGCCCACGCCGACGGCATGGCGGGTGCCGATGTACCGGGCGAACTCCTCCTCAAACAGACCCACATCTTCACCGAGAATGTAATCCGAGCGCTCCAAGGTACGCTGGATCGCCGCCATTACTTCCGGAGCCAGCGTCGTATACTGCGCCTTCAAATCCACGAACGGCACTTTCATGGGCGACTCATTTCCTCAAACCCAGGCCGAGCAGAATGATGGGCCGCAGGATGCTCCACCAGCCGATGATGGGCCGCATCTTCGTGTAGCCCTGGGCATGCGGCGGATAGATTTTGGTAACCGGGACTTCGCAATGCCGATAGCCGAGCTTGATGGCCTGATAGAGCAAATACGGCTCGAGTTCGTATTGGTTGAGCCAATCCTGGCGCCAGCGGATGCGCGCATCGCGCAGAAGGGCCGTGCGAAAAGCGCGAAATCCGTTCGTCGTTTCGGTAACGCGCTTGCCCACTGCGGCGGAGAAGAGCAGTGGATGGAAGTAGCGCGTCGCCAGGATGCGATAGGCGGGGGTGTTGCCATACCCTCCGCCGGAGAGAAAGCGCGACCCCTGCACGAAGTCGGCTTCGCCGGCCAGGATGGGCCCGATCAGCCTGGGGATTTCGTTCGGATCGTCCTTGTCGTTGCCCGCCTGGATCACCAGGACGCCGTATTCCCGCTCCAGCGCGTATTCGCACACCCTCTTCATGGCGGCGCCGATTCCCTGATTCGCGGAGTTGCGCAGCACGAGCACGCCGTTCGAGGGCAGATGGTCGAGCGAGCCGTCGGTCGAGCCGTCGTCCATCACGAGCAGATCATACGGGCGCTGCTGCGGGTGACGTGCCAGCGTGCGGTGGATTTTCTCGCCTTCATTGTAGGCGAACGCCGCGGCGAGGATTTTCATCGCACCCTCAGCCCTCTTCTTCCCTGGTTTCCAGAGGCGCGCAGGGCTGCATGCTCAGACTTCTTTGGCCGCGCCGTGTGCGCGCATGGAAGCCTCGATGGCCAGCAGGGTCCGCACGACCCAGGTGCCGAAGCGCGAGTCGGAGAGGGGTCTTGCGCCGTCAGAGATGGAGGCGATGAACTCCACGCACTGGTTCTTGAGCGGCTCGCTCGCCTCGATCTTCGGGCTGATGATGTCGCCGTCGCGCACCAGCAGCTTGAATTCACCGAAGGAATCGGCGCTGCTCTCCCCCACTGCGACGCCCTTCTCGTAAACGCGGATCCGTTCCATGTCGTTCAAGTCGTCAAAGACTACGCGCCGCCCGCTGCCGACGGCCACCACTTCCCGCACTTTGTTTGGGTCGGCCCAGCTCACGTGGATATTGCCGATCACCCCTTCGGGGTAGCCCAGGGTAATGAAGCCGACGTCTTCGCGGTTGCTCCCCAGCACAGGCGAGCCGATGGCGCTGGCCCACAGCGGTTTCTGGTCAAGAAGATAATTGAAAATGGAGATGTCGTGCGGCGCCAGATCCCAAACCGCATTGACGTCCCGGCGAATGGGTCCGAGGTTGGTGCGAGTAGCGTGCAGATAATAAACGCGGCCGAATTCCGGAGACTGCATGTACTGCTTCATCTTGCGGATGCCGGCGTTGTATAGAAATGTGTGCGCGACCATCAGCACCCGGCCGGTGCGTTCAGCCAGACTGCACAACCGCTCGCAGTCCTCGACGGCGAGTGCCAGTGGCTTTTCCACCAGCACGTGCCGGCCACTCTCGAGTCCCCTCCGCGCCAGCGCAAAATGCGTAGAGGCCTGCGTCGAAATCACCAAACAGTCCACATCGCCGCGGCAGAGAACCTCCCCCACGTCGCTCGTACACGGAACCTGCGGGTAGCGGTCCTGCGCCCGCTGGCGTCGCTCCGGAGAGATCTCGCAGATTGCAGTGATCTGCGAATCCGGCAATTCTTGGAAGACGCGGGCGTAGTTAGGCCCCCAGTAGCCGAACCCAATCAGCGCAACGCGTACCGCTCGAGCCATCCTCAACCGCCTCCCAAACCTGGCTCTCCTGTGCCCGACAGCCCCGCCTGTGAGCGCGCGTGGAGAAACGGCAGAAGTAGCGCTTCGTTCATGGGCTCAGATCTTGACAGAACATGATTACCACGATGTGCCACCCGAACGCAAAAGGCCGCGACAATATTCTTGAGATTTAGTCACTGTTTTGTCCTGTTTTGCCGGAGCGAATGTGCTGTTTCGGGGTATACTTTGCTTCGAGCATTCATGATTTTGCGAAGGCTGACCAGCATTTCAATATAATTTTCATGTGTGGCATCTGCGGTGTCATGGGGATCGGGCAAAGGGGGGACGCCGAGGCCGTCGTCCGCCGGATGATGGCGGCGATGCAGCATCGCGGCCCGGATGACGAAGGCTTGCTCGTCGCGCCTCCCGGGGCGCCATCCGCGGCCCTGGGCATCCGCCGCCTGAGCATCATTGATTTGGCCGGCGGTCACCAGCCTGTTTTCAACGAGGACGGCACCCTCGCCGTGGTGTTCAATGGCGAGGTTTACAATTTTCAGCAGCTCCGGCAAACGCTCGAAGCGCTGGGGCACGCCTTCCGCACGCGCTCCGACACCGAGGCCATCGTCCACGCTTATGAGGAGTGGGGCGAAGACTGCGTTCACCGCCTGCGAGGGATGTTCGCTTTTGCGGTGCTGGACACCCGGGACGCTTCGGCGCGCAAGGCGCCGGGCGTGTTTCTGGCGCGGGACCGGCTGGGCATCAAGCCGCTCTACTATGCCGTCGTCGGAAGCGTTTTGCTTTTTGCCTCGGAGGTCCGGGCGCTGCTGGCGAGCGATTGGATTGAGCCGCGGCTTTCCGGTGCCGCGCTCGAAGCCTATCTGCTATTCGGTTCTGTCGCCGAGCCGATGACCCTGGTGGAAGGCGTCTTCTCCCTTCCACCGGGCCATCGCCTGAAGGTTCCTCTCGCCGGGTGGCCCAGACCAACTCGGCCGCAGGCCTATTGGGATTTTGATGAGGTGGTGCTCAGGGCTGCGAAACCTGCCGAGGCTGACCTGCGGTCGTGCGCCCGCGAGCTGCGGCCGCTGCTCGAGGATGCCGTCCGGAGTCACTTGATCGCCGATGTGCCACTGGGACTTTTCCTGAGCAGCGGGCTCGACTCCACCGCGATCGCCGCACTGGCCAGTCGCGAGCAGCGAGGCCTGCACACCTTTACGGTGATTTTTTCGGAGCAGGACTTCAGCGAGGCGAAGCTCGCGCGGCGGACGGCCGAGCGCTTCGGCACGCGTCACGAGGAATTGCTTCTGAGCGGCGAACAGATGCTGGCGCGGCTGGCCGAGGCCATTGCTGCGCTCGATCAGCCGACGATGGACGGTATGAACACCTACTTTGTCTCCTGGGCGGCCCGGCAAGTAGGGCTAAAGGTAGCGCTTTCGGGGCTTGGCGGCGATGAGGTGTTCGGCGGCTATAGCACGTTTCGTTCGTCGCCTCGCGCTGCGCGTCTGGCCGCGCTGGGGAGTTTGGTGCCGGGCGGTGTGCGCCCGGCCGCGGCCGCGGCAGTCGTTAAGCTGTGTGCGGCCTGGGGACGCGCCGACGCCGCACGGAAATTGGCCGGGCTGTGGCGTGATCCCGGGGCCCTGCCACATCCGTATTTCTATGCTCGGGCGCTGTTCACGCCCGAACAATCTGCGAAGCTCCTCACTGGGCCTGCCGCCGCTGCTGAGTACAGGGCGCAATCCCCATCGGAAGAGGACTCCCCCTGGCGTACTTGGATGGAGGAGACGGCCCGACAGGCGGAGCGCCTGAACAGCTTCTCCGGAGTATCGTGCCTGGAGATGCGGTCGTATATGGTCAATACGCTGCTCCGTGACACCGACGCGGTCAGCATGAGCCATTCGCTCGAGGTGCGCGTGCCGTTGCTTGACCATCACCTGGTGGAGTTTGTGGCTCGATTGCCCGCCGCCGGGAAGCAGCGGCGCGGCCAGTCCAAGGCGCTGCTGGTGGAGGCATTGGACGACCTATTGCCTCAAGAGGTGGTCCGGCAACCCAAACGCACGTTCACGTTTCCGTGGGAGCGTTGGCTGCGGGGCGCGCTGCGCCCGCAGGTCGCCGCCGGGCTGGCGGATTTGGCGCCGGCGCTGCAGCCGGTGTTGAATCGTGAAGCTGTCGAAGCTGTGTGGCATGATTTCCTGGCGGGGCGGACGAGTTGGTCGCGGCCGTGGAGCCTCTATGTGCTCAACCAGTGGTGCAGCCGCCACCTCGAGAGCGGCGGGGCGGATGCCGAGGTCGTCCCGCCTACCGCCGCCGCCGGTCATCGCCACTGATCGAGGACTTTCCCTGCATGAACATCCTGGGAATCAACGCCTATCACGGCAACGCATCGGCGGCCCTTGTCTCCGACGGCCGCCTGATCGCCGCGGTCGAAGAGGAACGCTTCAACCGGGTGAAGTATGCGGCGGGGTTTCCGGCGCAGGCCGTCCGTTACTGCCTGGCGGAGGCGGGGATCACGCTCGCTGAGGTGGACCACATCGCCATCCCGCGCAATCCCTGGGCGCGGCTGGGCACCAAGCTGCTCTACGCTTTGCGCATGCCGCGCTTTGCCCGCGAGCGCGCCAAAGTGCTGGCGCGCTTTGCCGGCATTCCCGAAGTGCTTTCCGCCGCACTCGACGTGGATCCGCAGCGCATCCGCGGCCGCTTCCATCGTGTCGAGCACCACCAGGCGCATCTGGCCAGCACGTTTTTTGTGTCGCCATTCGAGCAGGCCGCGGTGCTTTCGGCCGACGGCCTGGGCGACTTCGCCAGCACGATGTGGGCGACCGGAGAGGGCAGCCGCCTCCGCGTGCACGATGCCATCGCCTTCCCTCACTCGCTCGGGATGTACTACTCCGCGGTGACGCAGTATCTGGGCTTCTGGAAATACGGCGACGAGTACAAAGTAATGGGCCTGGCCGCCTACGGCGAACCCGCGTATCTCGAGGAGTTTCGCCGCATCCTGCAGAGCCGCGGCGCGAAGGGCTTCCGCCTCGGCTTGGAGTACTTTTCGCACCACCGCACCGGCCCCGACATGACCTGGCGCGAAGCCGACAAGACCCCCGAGCTCGGACGGATATTCTCCGAGTACATGGAGCAGCGCCTGGGGCCCAGCCGCGCTGCCGGTGAGCCGGTCGAGCAGCGCCATCGCGATGCTGCGGCGACCATGCAAGCACGGCTCGAGGAGGTCTTGTTCGAGCTACTCAACGCGCTGCATGCGCGCACACGGCAGAAGGCGGTGTGCCTGGCGGGCGGTGTGGCTTTCAACTGCGTGGCCAACGGCAAGATCTTCGATCGCACGCCGTTTGAGCAGGTTTACGTGCAGCCCGCCGCCGGCGACGCGGGCCTGGCGGTCGGCGCCGCGTATTTCGTCTACCATCAGGTGCTCGGCCGGCCGCGCTCCTTTGTGATGGACCATGCCTACTGGGGGCCGGGATTCTCCCCGGTGCAGATGCGGCAGGCGCTCGAGCGCAGCCGGATTGACGGCGATGGCTTTCAAATCGACGAATTGCCGGAAGCGGAGCTCGCAAGGGCCGCGGCAAAGGAGGTTGCTGACGGTAAAATCGTGGGGTGGTTCCAGGGGCGCGCTGAATGGGGGCCGCGAGCCCTGGGCAACCGCAGCATCGTCGCCGACCCGCGGCGCCCGGAGATGAAACAGATCCTGAATGAACGGATCAAGCACCGGGAGACGTTTCGTCCCTTTGCGCCTTCGATTCTCGAGGAAGCCGCCGGAGAGTATTTCGAGCGGGCCGATCCATCGCCGTTCATGACCCTGGCCTATGCAGTGCGGCCGGAGAAGCGGGGCATGATCCCCGCGCCAACGCACGTGGATGGCACCGGGCGGCTCCAGACCGTCGGTCGCTCCGCGAACCCGCTCTACTGGCGGCTGATTCGTGAGTTCGCCAATCTCACCGGCGTCCCGGTTGTGTTGAATACGTCGTTCAACGACAACGAGCCCATCGTCTGCCGCCCCGAAGAGGCCCTCGACTGTTTTCTTCGCACGAAGATGGATACTCTGGTGCTGGGCAATCTCCTGGTCCACAAGCCGGCTGCTTTCGAGTCGCCTGACGGAGGGCCGGGGCCGAGGTGACGCACATCTTTTTTCCGTGCGCTTGGCTGGCCTCGCCGCGGCGAGGCGTAGTTTTTCCGATCCATCCTTGCCGGGTTTCTCCGTGCACATTCTTCTACTAAACCAGTATTTTCCCCCGGACACCTCCGCCACCGCGAAAATCGCGGCCACGATGGCCGAAGCGCTGGGCGAGCGCCACCGGGTCACCGTGTTGGCCGGCCGGCCTTCTTACGATCCTTCTGAACGCCATCCGTACTACATGTGGCGCCGCGAGGTGCGCGGCAATCTCACTGTCGAGCGAGTCGGCTCGACCACGTATCCGCGTTTTCAGATGTGGAGACGCGTTAGCAATTATCTGAGTTACCTCGCGCTGGCGGTGCCGCGCGCCCTGGCCATCCGGGCCGACATGATTCTTGCCATGACTGACCCTCCGGTAGAGGGCATTGCCGGAGCGATCGTGGCAAAGCTCACTGGCCGGCCATTTGTGTACAACATCCAGGATCTTTATCCAGACATGGCGCTCGGCGGCGCAATCGTCCCGCCCAGTCCCTGGGTCGAGATCTGGGAGAGCCTGCATCAACGCGCCCTGCGCCGGGCGGCGCTGGTGATCGTGTTGGGCGAGGACATGCGCGACCGCATCATTGCCAAGGGCGTGGACCCGGGGCGCGTGGTAATCGTCCGCGCAGGCGCAGCGCTGCCGGAGAGGATTCCCGCCGCCGATGATCCCGTGGCGCAGGAGATTCGCTGCGGCTTTCCCTTCGCCGTACTCCATGCGGGCAATCTCGGGTTCTACGGCGCGTGGGACACCCTCGTGCGAGCGGCGCGCCTCCTGGAGCACGATGGCGTGGGATTTGTTTTCGTCGGCGATGGCGCAGTGAAGCCGCAGATTGAGGCTTCGGCAGCGGGATGCCCCGCGGTGCGCTTCCTGCCGTTCCGGCCGCCTCAGGAGATTCCTTGCGTGCTGGCAGCAGGCGACATTCAGGTTGTGACAGTGCGTCGGGGCCTGGAGGGAGTGGTTGTGCCAAGCAAGCTCTACCCCATCCTGGCGGCGGGGCGGCCCGTGCTGGCTGTGGCGCCGGAAGAAAGCGATGTAGCGCGCATCGTGCGCCGCACCGGCTGCGGAGTTGTGACTGACCCTGACAACCCCAAGGCGCTGGCCGAAGCGGTGCGCGCGCTTTCCCGCGATCCGCAACGCGTTGTCGAGATGGGCCGGCGTGCCCGGGAGATTGCACCGAGTTATGATAAAGTGAAGCAGCTTGAAATTCTTGTGCAGGTGATTGAGGAGGCGACGCGAAAGTGAGTCACGGGGGAACCTTCTGGTCAGGTCAAAAGGTTTTGGTCACCGGCGGGTCGTCGTTCATCGGCTCGCATCTGGTGGACCGGCTCGTCGAGCGCGGCGCCCGGGTGAGGGTGGTGGACGACCTTTCGAGCGGGCGTTTGGAAAACATCCGGCGTCATCTGGCCAACGGGCACGCGGAGTTCCTCGAGGCTGACTTGCGCGAGCCGGGCGTGACGCGCAGTGCCATGCAGGGGATTGACACGGTGTTCCATCTTGCGGCCGACCACGGCGGCCGCGGCTACGTGGACTTGCACCAGGCCGGACCGGCGTCGAATTTTTTCCTTGATGGACTTGTGTTCGCCGAAGCGCTCAAGGCCAAGGTCAAGAAAGTGGTGTTTGCGTCGTCCGGGTGCGTGTATCCGAACTACCGGCAGGCTGATGTGAACGAGGAAATCTACCTGACCGAGGACCTGACCAAAGGCCCCAACGATGCCGACAACATGTACGGCTGGGCAAAGCTGATGGCCGAGTTCACCCTGCAGGCCTATGCCAGGGAGCGCGGGCTGAAGGCGGCCTCGTGCCGCTACTTCACCGTATACGGCCCTCGCGGTGTCGAAAACCACGCCGTGATCGCCATGATCGCCCGCGCCTTCGTGGGGCAGAACCCGTTCGAGGTCTGGGGCGACGGCACGCAGATCCGCAACTGGACCTATATTGACGACATCGTGGAAGGCACGCGGCTGGCCGCAGAGAAAATCGACGACGGCACGGCCGTCAACCTGGGCACGATGGAGCGCGTGCGCGTGCTCGATGCGGCCAAGATGGTCTGCGAATACACCGGTCACAACGCGGAAATCAAGCTGCGGCCGGATATGCCCACCGGGCCTCTCAACCGCGTCGCCGACAACTCCCTGGCAAAAAAACTTCTCGGCTGGGAGCCGCAGATGAAGTTCCGCGAGGGGCTGCGCCGCACCGTGGATTGGTATTACAAGACCAAGGACCGCGAACAGGTAAGGGCCATCCTCGACCGGCTGCTGACCGAGCGCTGAACACCGGAGCCGCATGACCGCAGTTCTCATTGCTTTCACCTTCGCGCTGCTAGCCTCGCTAGGCCTGACCGTTCCGGTCCGCCAGCTTGCGCTGCGCGTGGGCATGGTGGACCACCCCGGCCCGCGCAAGGTGCACCTGACTCCCATCCCTCTGCTCGGCGGTCTGGCCATCTATTGCGGCGTCGTGCTGGCCATTCTGGTGGCGATTGATGGTGAGGCTTGGGGGCAGATGGTCGGTATCCTGGCCGGCGCGACTCTGGTCGCGGTGGTGGGCGTCCTGGACGACCGCGGCCTGCTCCATCACCAGATCAAATTGTTCGTGGGGATGCCTGCGGCCGCAATCATCCTGCTGGCCTCCGGCGTGCGCGCGCAGGTTTTCTCCACGATCCTGGGAGGGCAGGCCGGGCGCGTGGCCGACGCTGCTCTCACGATCCTGTGGGTGGTGGGAATCACCGCCGCATTCAGCATTTTCGACCACATGGACGGCCTGTGCGCTGGGGTGGCGGCCATGGCGTCGCTGTTTTTCACCATCTTGGCGACCCTGAGCGGCCAGGTGCTGGTGAGCACTCTCGCTGCAGCGGTCCTGGGCGCTGCGGTGGGCTTCCTCCGCTGGAACTTCAACCCCGCGAAGATTTTTATGGGTGATGGCGGAGCAATGTTCCTGGGCTTCCTGATGGCCACGCTCGCCTTGAAGCTGCGGCCTTCGGAGCCGCCGCAGGCCAACAGTTGGCTGATCCCGGTCCTGATCCTGGGCGTGCCCATTTTTGATACCACGCTGGTCTCCATCTCGCGCTTCCGCCGGGGACTTTTGCCCTTTACCTCGCCCGGCAAAGATCACACTGCGCATCGCCTGGCCAATCTGGGTCTCGGCCAGCGGCGCGCTGTGCTCGCACTGTATGCCCTCGGCGCAGTATTGGGCCTGGTGGCGCTTGTTGTGAAACACCTTCCCGTTCGGCAGAGCTACGCGCTGGCTGGCGCGATTGCCGTAGCGGGGCTCGTGGCCGTCGCCTTGCTTGAGCGTGCGCCGTTCGAGCGCCAGGAACCAAAGAAGATAACCTAGCCGCCTGGCTCTTGAAGCAAAGGTCCCCACGAAAAAACTGAGCGTGGACGCCCCCATCGTCGCGTTCCAAACCCTTGGGAGAAATCCTTCAGACGGGTGGCAAGGAGGGGGGCTCCCCTCCCTGCCTCCATGCTTCCTTGCCTCTCTGTCTCAACCTCGGCGTCGCTCCTTCACCCGTTGCAGGAAGCGAATCGGCGTCCCGGGGAACTCAAAGCGTTCGCGCAGCTGATTTTCCAGAAAGCGCTCGTAACTGAAGTGCAGCTGCCGGGGCTGGTTGGTGAACAGCACGAAGGTCGGCGGCGCCGTGGACGCCTGGGTCATGTAGTAGATCTTCATTTTGCGGCCGGCGGGAGATGTTCCGCGGTCGAGGTCCACGCCCGCCAGCCAGCGGTTCAGCTCACCCGTGGAGATCCGCCGCCGGCGCGCCTCTGCCACCTGGTCAATCAATCCGAAAAGTTTGCCCACGCGCTCGCCGGTAAGCGCCGAGAGAAAGGCCACCGGCGCGTAATCCAGGAATTTGAGCCGCGCCCGCACGATGCGTTCGTATTCGTAGAGCAGCTGGCTGGGGTCCAGTCTGGTTTTGCCGCCCTTCGCTTCTCGCGCTGCTTTCTTTCCGGCTGCTTCGAGCGCCAAATCCCACTTGTTCATCACAACGATCACCGACCGGCCCGACTGCTTCGTGTAACTAGCGATGGTGGCGTCGCCCGAGGTGACGCCCTGCTCGGCATCCACCACCAGCAAGGCTACCTCGGCGCGCTCCAGATTCTTCCGCGCCATGACGACGCTCAATTTCTCCGCGACCAGCTTGGTTTTCCCCTTGCGGCGGATCCCGGCGGTGTCAATGAAGCGGTAGACCTTATCGCCGCGGCGCAGCAAGGTATCCACCGCATCCCGCGTGGTGCCGGGCTCGGACGAAACGATGGCGCGCTCGGCGCCCACCAGCCGGTTGAGCAGCGTGGACTTGCCCACATTCGGCCGGCCGATGATGGCGACGTCCGCCGCGACTTCGGCGGCCGCGTCTTCGCGGTTCGGAAAGCTGCGCGTCACCTCGTCGAGCAGCTCATCCACGCCCAGGCCGTGCTCGGCGGAAACCGGAAAGACCGTTGTGCCCAGCTCGTAGAACGACGCCGCGAGTGCCTCTTGCCGCCCGGTGTCCACCTTGTTCGCCGCGATCAGCAGCGGCTTGCCTGTCCGCCGGAGCAGCCGCGCCAGCTCGGCATCGAGCGGCGTCACTCCCGTCCGGGCATCCACCACCAGCACGAGCTGCGCCGCGTCTTGGATGGCCACTTGCGCCTGGCGAAGTATTTCCTGTGGAAGCGCCGCCTTCTCGTCCGGCACCAGGCCGCCCGTATCCACCACCTCGAAGGCGCGCCCGGACCAGTTGGCGCTGCCGTAGATGCGGTCGCGGGTGATGCCGGGCTCATCGGTGACAATCGAGCGCCGGCTGCCGGTCAGCCGGTTGAACAGCGTGGACTTGCCCACGTTCGGACGCCCGACAATCGCTACCAATGGCATCTTGATGGTCATGGTGGTCGCTTCAGGGACTTCGCCGGGACTTCGCAAGAGCAAACACTCTACCCCAGTGGCCGCACCAAAAGAAGCCGCCCCGCGAGTATGCCGGCTGACGCAGAACCGATGCCGGATTCCCTCCTGATTTGCTACATTGCTTGACGCCTGGAGTCGGGTCTGCGGCCTGGGCGCAGACGATTGGTTATTTCCCGGCGAGGATGTAAGTTTTTCGCGGAGCGCTGCGTATCACATGTTGGAGACGCCGAAGCGGCCTGGGGGAATGGATGCTGCGGACCTTTCCGCGACGATCTCGCGGGCGCGAGGGGGAAACCCCGACGCCTGGGGCGAGTTGTATCGCCACTACGGTGCGCCGATTTTCCGCTTTTGCTGCCGGGCGCTGCCTTCGCGTGAAGACGCCGAAGACGCCACCATGGAGATTTTCTTGAAGCTTCGGGAGAAACTCGGCCAGTACGACTCCAGCCGCCCGTTCACCGCCTGGCTCTACAAGGTCGCGGCAAACCACTGCTGGGACATCCTGCGGCGGCGGCGCACGCGGCAGGACCTGGAAACCGGCGAAGTGGAGAATCTCCCGCTTGAACATCCCGATCCCGGCCAGCTCGAGCGTTTGGTGGAGCAGCGAACCAGCCAGGAAGTTCGCGCCGCACTCGGCCGCATGCCGGCGCGCGCCCGTATGGCCCTGGTGCTGCGCTACTACGCCGAAATGAGCTACGACGAGATCGCCGAATCCCTGGGCTTGCGCCGCGCCTTTGTCGGGGTGGTGCTGCTGCGCGCCCGCCACCTGTTGCGCGAGGGCCTCGGCCAGCACGGCGCCGCGGGTCGGGCTGCAAGGGGGACCCCATGACGCACTTCGACGAGATGACCTGCCTGCTCTATCTCGAGGGACAGCTCGAGCGCCCGCGGGCTCTGGAGCTTTCCTCGCACACCCAGGGCTGCGCCGAATGCCGGGCGCTGCTGCGCGCGCTGGAAGGCGAATCGCGCCTGCTGGCGCGGGCGCTGGTGGAAGAGGACGAAGCGGTGCCCGCCCGCCTGCTGGCGCCGCCGGCGCGCGAAGCGACGCCCTGGGCCTGGATCGTTTCCTACGGCTTGGCCGCTGCGGGAGCGTACACGCTTTGGACCGGCATTGTGGAGCCCTGGCGGCAGCAGCTCAGCCAGGCCGGATTCGGCGAAAGCAATCTGTTGACCCTGCTCTTCTTCCGAGGAGCTTTCTGGAAAGGATGGGAATCCATGGCAAACGCCGTACAGTTTCTTGCGTTAACTACCCTGGGGATTCTGGTGTTCGGCCTGCTGCGCCGCACCTGGCGCCGCTGGACCACGATCGCCATGGTGATGGGCGCTGTCGCAGTTGCGCTCGCTCTGCCGCCGCCGGCCGCTGCCGCGGAGTTCAGGAAAGCGCAAACCTTCGTTCTGGCGAAAGACGAAGTCGTCAAAAACGACCTGATCGTGACCGGTGGAACGATCCGCATCGATGGCACGGTGGACGGCGACCTGATCGCCTTTGGTGAGAACTTGGAGGTGAACGGCCACGTCACCGGCGACGTCATCGCGTTCGCAAAAGTCGCCGAGGTGGACGGGAATGTGGATGGAAACGTGCGCGTCTTCGCCAACACTCTGTGGCTGCGGGGATCCGTGGCCAAGAACGTCAGCGTCTTTGCCGAGCACGTGGGCTTCAAGGAAAAATCATCGGTGGGCGGTGGAATGATGTTGTTCGCTGGGGACGCCACCCTCGAAGGCCGGCTCGGGCGCGATTTGACAGGGTTTATTGGGAAGACCCTGCTGAACGGGTATATCGGCGGGAGCGCAACACTGCGACACGGCCACCTCAGCATCGGTTCGTTAGCCGAGATTGCCGGCAAAGCGAGCTATTCGGGCCCGTACCAGCCGGAGGTCTCCCCGCAGGCCAAGCTCTCGAGTCCCCTTGAAATCAAGTTCGAGAAATCTCGCCACAGACAGTCTATGGCGGGCTCTTTCCTGAAGCAGGCGCTGTCCTGGGGCGCCGCCTTTCTTTTCGGCTTAATCCTCGTGCTGCTGATGCCGCGATTTTTCGCGGACGTGGTGCGCTCGAGCCGCGAATACGTCGTCGCTCCGCTGCTCGGCATCGCGACACTGGTCGGAGTACCCTTCCTGGCCATCATCGCCTGCATCACGGTCGTGGGGCTGGCCGTGGGCATCGGCAGCGTGCTGATCTGGATTGTAGCTCTCTATGCATCGCAGGCTTTTTTCGGCGCCTGGCTGGGCGAGCGCTTGATGGGTCCGCCGGCCGGCACGAGCGCGGCCGTCGGCCGGCTGGCGGTGGGGCTGGTCGTGTTCAAGATCGCGGGCATGGTGCCCTACGTCGGCGCCTGCGTGAGGTTTCTTGTGTTGATCTGGGGCTTGGGTGCACTCACTCTGACGCTCTACCGGCGCGCGCAGCCGCTCCCGGCGCCGGCAGGAGCCGAGCCAGCCGTAGTGTAGCCGAAACCTTCGCTGCTGAAAAAAAACGATCGGACCGGGGCAGCGCGGCAGCCCCAGTCCAATCTGTATCAAGAAGATTTCCTGGCTACCGTTTGATGACCTTGGTCGTCACCAGCACCGGACTGCCGGCGCTCCCGAACAGTTGGCCGCGGAGCGAGACTGTGTTGGTGACAGCCAGTTGGCTGAAGTTGCTGGCATTGCCGGCGAACTCGGTGAACGCTGAAGTCTGCGCTTGGATCTGAGTGATCGTTGGACTCGCGCTAGCGAACAAGCTGGGCAGCCCACTGACATTGAAACTGGGCGCATTGACCGACACAATGTTTCCGGCAAAACGCGAGGATTCCAGCCGCACCCGGTCAGCGTTGATGGTCGTGCCCGACGAGGTGGAGAGCCGCCTCACCTGTACTTCCTGGCCCACCAGCAGATCATTCACGCTCTGAAACGTAAAAGCCGAGGTATCCGGGCCGCGGTTGTCGACATCGAGAGTGGTGCTGAATGAGACATTGACGGTGACGACCGCACCCACGGGGAGCGCGGCAACGCTCGGAGTCTCCTGCAGCGCGACTATGTTGAACTGCTGCGCGACCTTATTCACCGAGACGATTACGCCTTCGACTTCGGCCTTGCTTGTGTCGGAATCCTCGAAGAAAACATTCTGCGCCAGCAGCGTCCCGCCGGCCTGGAGGCTCATATCCACCGCGACGATTTGACCGGCCTTCACGCAGGCGAAGCCCGGCAAAGAGCAGACGCTGGGCGGGAAGTTGAGAAAGCTCGTTTGGCTGTTTGACTGGGTATTCGCCTGGATCGCCAGTGCGCCCGCGGGTGTCTGCAAGTTGAACCGATTGTTGACGCTGTCGATTGATGTGACCTGCCCGACCACATCTTCGATGGGTACGAGAGCTCCCGAGGGCTGTCCCAACGCCAACTGGGAGACGCTTACGCCGGAGTTGAAATTCACGCCCATGGAGCCGGTCAGCACGCTATCGAGGTTCACATCGACCAGCAAACCCACCGGGCTGTTGCTGGAGAGAGTGAGCCCCGGCGAGGGGAAATTGGCCGTGGCGGTCAGCGTGGTCGTCGCCGGAACGATTTTGCACACTCCTCCCGGGGCACAGCCGGCGATCGTCTGCGCCGAGCCGTTGTGAAAAGTCAGCGAGGGATTAGCGAACGTCACGGTGAGGCTGGTGTAGGTCCCGGTCGGAACATTCGTGTTCGTCAGGAACGCGGTCTCTTCCTCCAAACGCCTTAGCTCGACCGTGACCGGCGAGCTGACCAACGAAACGTTCCCGGGGTTCATCGCGACACCGACGACGTCCCCCTGAAACCACTGCACCGAGACATTTGCCGGCGGCGTATCGGTTACCGTGAGGCTGACCGGCGCCGTGGCTCCCCCACCAACCCCGCCGGAGAAGTTTCCTCCACCGCCCGTACAACCGGCGGTCACGGTGAAACTCAGCAGAGCCAGGGCGGCAATCAGGCGACACTCTCGCATCCGACACCCCCCACGATGGGCAGAATTCGCCATCCCATTCATGAGAAACACTCGAAGAGCCCAAGATTGCAGGCCATCATCGCTGCTTACTCGGCAAATCTAACGCATTTGGGGAAGCTCCTGCGGACAAAAAGTCCGTCAGTTGTTTGAGGATTACTCCAAGAGTAAGTCCGGGTGCTTGCGCTTAGCGTCCCCGCCGCCCTTACATGGCGGGAGGCTGAGGAAGCACAAGCGGCGTCCGCTATGGCGGACGCCGCTCGTGAGACCAACCCACTGACTTGGCGCAGGAAGAACAGCCGGTTCGTTACTGCGCGGCGACTCGCAGCACCATCCGCGTGCCGCTATCCAGATGCACGTTCTTCGTCGAGGAGACGATCAACGAGCCCTGCGTGGCGCTGGATACCTCCGAGTTCAGCGCCAGCCCTTGCAGGCCGATTACCCCGGTGCTGGATGAAGTCAGCGCCGCGGCAGCACCGCGCCCCGCTGCTCCGGTGGTCGAGGCGGCCGTATTGGCCGTCGCACCGACAGCACCCGTTGCGGTGCTGCCCGCCGCGCCCGCGGTACTCGTCACCGCACCGGCAGTCGAGCCGACCGTGGATCCAACGCCACTCACCACGCCGCCGCCGGAACTACCCGCGCGGCCCGAGCCCCCCGCTGAGCCCATCGTATCGGCGGCGCCGAGCGGAGTAGAAGCAGAGCCCTCCGCCGCTGCCAGCGCCTGGATCACCACATGGAGGGGCACTTCCTGGCCATTCTTCAGGACTGCCCGGTCAAACACGATGCCCAGGGCCGACTGCGACTCGCCCTTGGCCTTCGCTTTGGCCTGCGTGACGTGGCCCACCAGCCTGCTGCCCTTGGGGATGACTACCTGCCCATCCGACTTTACCGCCTGCGTTGTGCGGGCAACAACTTGGTCACCTTCCTTGTTCTTGCGGGCATCCACCGGACTCGACAGCGCGGCCTCGATCGTGGTTCCGCTTGACAGGCTGACAGAGTTCTGTCCCGCCTGGGCCGAAGTGGAACTGGACGCCGAGGACGAGGCCTTGGTGCCCGAACTCTTCTTGGGTGATTGCTCGCTCGATGGCTTCTGACCCTGTGGCTCATCCGACGTTTTGCTCGGCGGAGCTTGCGCAGAAGCGCTCCAAGCCATCAGCGTGCTCGCCAAAAATAACAGCCAAACTCTTTTCATGGTAAACGACCCTCCTTTAACGCGAGTTGCCTCCCGCGCATACCAGGAGCCCCTCAGGTCTCCATTGTCCCTCAGAATGCGACCTGGGAAGCGCAAGCGTGTTTCCAAAGCCTAACTCCTGTATTCACAACTGCTTAGTACGACGTAGGGCCTGAATGTGAGGTCTGATTGGAGAGCGAAAAGTAACGGAGGAAGGAAAAAAATACAGGCCAAGTACTAGTATTTGTTATCTGCTCGGTTGGAGGTGAAATAGGCTTGGCCCCGCTGTTGGGTCGTTCAAACGATTCCCAGGCTGCGGCCCACCTGGGTAAGAGTTTCGCTAGCCCGCTCGAGCTCGGCCCGCTTGTGGGTTGCGGTGACGATCGTTCGGAGTCGCGCTTTGCCCTCGGGAACTGTAGGGTAGCCCACCGCCGGGGCATAAACGCCCGCGTCGAACAACCGCCGCGAGAATTCAAACGCCCGGGCGGCATCGCCCACCAGGACCGGGCTGATGGGCGTCTCGCTCGCGCCGGTGTTGAAGCCGAGCTTTTTCAGCCGCCGCTTGAAGAACTTCGTATTCGCCCAAAGTCTCTTGATGAGCCGCTCGCCTTCAGGCGAATCGAGGAGCGCAAAAGCTGCCTGGCAGGTGGCGGCGACCGAAGGCGGATGCGAAGTGGAGAACACAAACGGCCGGGCACGGTGATAGAGAAAGTCGATCAGTTCGCGAGAACCGCAGACGTAGCCGCCCATCGCGCCGATGGCCTTGCTGAGCGTGCCCACCTGAATGTCCACCCGGCCGTGGCATCCCAGATGATCCACGGTCCCGCGCCCGCCGCGGCCCAGCACGCCGGAGGAATGCGCATCGTCCACCATCATGATGCAGTTGTATCTCTCAGCGAGGTCGCAGAGTTGCGGCAGCGGAGCAATGTCGCCGTCCATGGAGAAAACGCCGTCGGTGATCAGCAGTTTGTGGCCCGCCCAGTTCGAGGTCTCCTTGCAGATGCGTTCGCAGTCGGCGAGGTCCTTGTGCTTAAACACGCGGATGGTGGCCTTCGAGAGCCGGCATCCGTCAATAATCGAGGCATGATTCAGCTCGTCGGAGATGATCAGGTCGTCCTTGCCGAGGATGGCGGCGACCGTCCCGGCATTCGCGGTGAAACCCGACTGGAAGACTACGCAGGATTCGGTCTGTTTAAAGCGCGCAATCTGCTCCTCGAGCTCCATGTGGATCTTCATCGTTCCGGCGATGCTGCGCACCGCCCCGGCTCCCACTCCCCACCGGCGAATGGCCTCGAGCGCGGCGCGGCGCAGGGCGCGGTGC
>Ga0070707_100000120_pt1 | contig 73908 bp, 78 predicted proteins | sample KBSK5502metaG_FD_65468 | JGI IMG/M metagenome (GOLD analysis project Ga0070707, IMG submission 65468) | Corn, switchgrass and miscanthus rhizosphere microbial communities from Kellogg Biological Station, Michigan, USA - KBS K5-50-2 metaG | ecosystem: Host-associated > Plants > Roots >... | reverse complement strand
GCCATACTCTCAACTCCCACCATCCGCTCTTGCCACCTGAAAGGATGTGGCTGTGTATTGGAAGCGGGACAACTCCGACTACCGCGCCGGTGGCTGTCTTCAGACCTAGTGGTGTCAGGTCTAGGAACATTGGGTGGTTGGGGCAGGTTAGGGCGGAGGTGTTGTCGGGGCATTGTGCGAAGTTGTTGGCGCCAAGGGTGGGGTCGAACACGCTGTTTGAAGATGTACATGGTATACCGGTCAAGTCACATAGTGGGTGGAGGAAGGCTGGAACGATGACGTCTAGGGTGTTGATGGCATGGTCTGGGATGGGGGCGACGGTCGCGTCCACTCCGACGGTGCATGGGCTGGAGGAGCTTGAGGTGGTGGGGCCTGAGGAATTACAGAAGTAGATGTTTGAGTACTGAACGGTTACTACTTTTCCATCCATGAAGGCCAGTGTAGTGGCGATTACGTTGGGGTTGCGGGGTCCCAGGACTGAGTCGGCTAGGACTGTTTGCACGCTTGGAAGCGCGAGGAGGAGGGCTGGGGCGAGTACTAGTGCGACGACTGCGATTGCTCGTATCTTCTCATTAATGGTTCTCATTTTCTTCGAAACAGTGCAGCTCGGGGGATCGCACATAAGGATTGACCGAAGTCTCTCCCAAATCATATCCAAATCATCCTCCCGACATCTCGACTAACTGGTTCTGCGGGCGGTGTTGAGTAGCTGGGAGGCGATTACGAAGCAGACGATCGCGCCTTCCACCAGAACGTGTCTCCGAGGGTAGCTTTGTCTGTCCGAAGTTTGCCTGCTCTTAAATACCAAGAATCCAGGGTTGGCAATGAAAATCATTGCGCAAACCAAAGATAATGATCCAAATCGGATCGTGCTGTGCCATCGTTGCGGCTCTATCAGTCTTGTCAATAGTTGTTCCTGTCGTTCACGCATATGGCAACTCTGCACTCTGGCAGATCGCGGTATCGCAGAACTGCAATAATCCATCCTTCTGTACTCCGTTCCAAGGCGGTTTCTGGCTCTGGGCAGAGTTTGATAGCGATGGCACGGGAGACGCGACTGCGACGGGTTGCGCCCACCTGGTTGCCGCTGGCTCACCAGGAGCGGGTGCGGACCACTTTAACGCCGATATTCAAGGTTGGACCATAATGCCTGGCAGCGCTGGACCTCTAACTTTCTTCGTATTGGGCGGAACCATGACTTTTACAGGACACACCGGAGGATCCCCCGTGACAGTCCCAATCTCTCCTGTACCGCTTGACTCAGGCATTCCAGCCGTGGCTGGTCACTATTCCACATCAATGATTCTAGGCTTCACACCACCGCCAGGCATAACGTTCGTCATACAAGTAGTGCAATTGTCTCAGTAGACCAGACATTCCCTCTCGACTTTTTTTTGTCAATCTATTTGGCTGAGAATTTTTCCGGCTGGAATAATTGCCGCAACTCCTAGAACCCGAAACCCACTGGTGCGTCTTCCAACGTGGTGGCGATCATAAGATTGGATTCTATCTTATGATTCTGGAGATTCTTCGTTGAGGGAGGGTCCTCAACAACGGTCTCAGGGAGATATTGCAAATACTACGGAGGTGTGAACCGTGGATAAGACCTCACATCCTGACGATGAACCACCAAGACTCTTTTGGAAGAGGTCATAGTCAAAGCGCTTCAAACAAAGTTTAGCAAGCAGTCGTCAGAGACATTCGGGAGATTCTCATCATGTTCACCGTTGAGGAGCGAGAAAGTATTCGTGACCGCATCGTGCAGATGAGCCGTGAGGATAAGCGGTTGATCGCATGGGCGCCGGCCAGTCCGTCTTCTCTTGAACAAAATCAGAAATAGCCCAGCGGATTCTCTTGGGAGCGTAATAGAATGTGGGGCGCAGGGTGACCCCCCTAGGCGGCGTTTGGACGGAAAACGAAGAGGTCAATCTTTGTATTGACGCTGCTCGTCGCGATATCCTCGTTCACGATAGTCTCAGTTCTCGCGCCTCTGGCGGAGGGCAGCCCTAGTCCTGTTGACGACGATCCAGGAGGCATAAGATGGCCTTGTCTTTCAGGATACACCACTACATTTGTCGTACCGGGTACTCATGGTGACAAGAATGGAAATGGAATCATTTGTGTCAGGATTTAGCTATTGTAGGTTCTAGCCTTGGCTAGAAGCCAAACATACGCCACAAGAGCTTCGCAAACGACGATCTACCGTGGAAAATACCCAGCGACGTTGCGAAGGCGATTGGCTATTGACAGCGGGCCTGGAAAGTTCGTTAAGCGGAGATTGCTCGAGGTGTTGCCGCTACAGGCTGGCTCCGCATTCGGAACACGCGTTGTTCGAAGGCGGATTGCTCCGGCCGCAGTACTGGCAGTAGACGACCTGGCTGATCGTCTCCAGTACCTGAACGGAAGGGGCGGGAACCCAGCCCAGACTCATCAAGACGTTTCCCGAGTTTGGATCTAGTACATCGACGTGGAAGTTCACGACTTTTTTCCATGCCTTGTCGTATTTGCCGGAGGGTGCCTGGCTTACGCGGAGGAATGTTGCAAGGTTCTTTCCTAGAAAGATCCGTCTGGAGATTTGGTTTAGAACCGTACCGCGTTTGGCTCTAACTAGCCGGAAGCTGGTCAGGTAGAATCTTGTCCCTCCCTGCTTGATACCCGCATAGGTGAGGGGAGCTCCGACGAGGAAGAAGAGTGCGCCGACTAGTATGAAGCCAAAACTGCTGCCGAACACCCCGGCCATTACTAGGAGTGCTCCTAAGAGGGTGACGATGAGGCCGCTTCCCCATCCGCGGTTTCCGTACTGGGTCTCTCCGACCCAGACTATCTCCTCATGAGGCTGCAACCATGACGGCGGAGCAGAAGGATTCGCTTGGATATCTACCACCGAAGACTGAACGGACTGGAATCATGGATTGTGGGGACATATTCGTTGAGTAACCCTTAGGAATCAAGGTGAAGCACACTCTTGGACGCTCGTGGGAGACTCAAAACTCTGCCCAGTGACCACGACGAGCAGCTCTACTAATCCCTTTATTGGAAGCTCTCGAGTCGACCTAGGAGTTTCGACTTTACATCTGGCCACTCCCTGTCAATTATCGAATACAGCATTGTATCGCCTACTGTGCCGTCGGGTCTTATCCTGTAGTTTCTGAGTCTTCCCTCGAACTTGGCACCGAGCTTCAGTATGGCGTGTTGGGAGTGGACATTGTTTGAGTCGGTTCCTAGCTCTACGCGCACGGCTCCCCAATCCTCGAAGGCGTGTTTCAATAGGAGGAGCTTGCATTCAGGTTTTCCGCAGTTCCCCACATATTGGGTGAATACCATGTGGAACCAATCTCCGCTCTCTTGCGCTTGGCATTTATCGAGAGATACGCGGTGCTACCGATGACGCGCGCTCCCTGTTTGATGATGACTGCGAAAGCGTAGGCCTCGTCCCTCTCCTCCAATCTCAGACCCTCATCGATCCGCTGGTCAACGGCCTCTTTCGTGCGCAGCGGTCCAAGCATCCATGCCCACTCCAAGTTCCGACCTGCTTCGTAGAGCTGGTCGGCGTGATTCGGACGGAGTGGCTCTAGACGCATGAACTTTCCATCCAGAATTGTGGGACCGAGGTTCCGATTACTCGACATACCTCCATCTGCTGGGAACGATATTTTCTCGATTAATGTTTCTTGATCGTTCTCTAAAAAGAACCCTAATGTGTTAGGATGTGCCAATTGAGAAACGGCTATCTTGACGGCTGAATCTCTCAAGATATTCTTTTACGGATCCTTCATGGACCTTGAAATCCTCCGGACCCTAGGTGTCGTGCCACAGGCCTTTGAAACGGCAGAGTTGAAAAATTGGTGCATCACATTTTCCCCTATGGCCACCCTCGTTCGGAGTGAGAGAGATTCTGTTTACGGTGCAATAGCGGAGCTATCCCGGACTGAAGTTCAAATGTTATACTCGAGAGACGACCTGAAGCACTACAACCCTGTGGAAATTTCGGTTTCAACAAAGCGTAGCAAGAGTGTGCCAGCGCAAGTCTACATTTCAGAACTCCAGAAGGGACAGAAACCCTCGGTCGAATACTTGCAGCGAATCATCCGAGCCGCCGAAAGTCTAGGTTTCCCCTCGGCCTACTTAGAAAAATTGAGGCGAACGCCCACCCACTAGGACTGGCGACTCCGAGCGGAGGTGCCCAGATTAGAGATAGACGCGTGCGACGAAGAGAGACTGCAAATGTTACAACTTCAAACCCAGATGAGGCAGTCGATAATATCGAAGTAGAGGTTCTGCGCTAGCTGCTGGACTGCGCCGCCATACGCTTCATCTGTTCCGCGTACGACAGGTCCTCCTTGTGGGTCGCAAGGGTCCCTGCATCCACCGGTCTTCCATTGAAGTGCAAAGCCCCAGCTTAAAGGCGAGCCAATTGAAGCGCTAGCTAGTGTTGCAAGAAACGCAGCAGCGATGACAGGAACGAGATAGAAGACGGACTCTCAGTCTCATCTTCGAACTAGCCTCAACCAGTCTTACTCTGGACATAGTCCAGGAGCATTGTATGTTCTAGGAAGTCTGTCTTGGGACAAAGAGATAGCGTAACCTAACTCTACCGTCTCGGTTCTAAGAGCATAGTTGCTCAGTAGTTCTTGTCAATGTATTCTTTCACTCGATCATACAGCCCACTCTGATTGCTATACTTGACGTAGTCGTTGGCGGTCGCAAGCCACTCGATTGTTGACGGGCGCATGTCCTTAGCGACCCTTAGCAAGTCGAGGTTGGTTACTGGCTCGGTTTTGCTCGAACGCATTGCTCGTCGAATCGCCAGTTCTACCGCCCGATCGACGAGGTCTCGAATGTCGGCACCCGAGAACTTGTCGAGCTTACTCGCAATCTTGGCATAGTCGATGTCTTCAGTCGGCTTCTCGCGCAACTGGAGTTTCAGAATTTCCTCTCGCGCAGTTTGATCAGGCGGAGGGACGAAAATTATCCTGTCGAATCTGCCCGGACGCCTAAGGGCGATATCCACACTCCATGGCGTGTTCGTCGCTCCGACGACGAGAATAGGCTTGTCAGGCTTACCGACCTCGTCCAGCTCGCTTAGTAAGACATTCGTTGCTCCTCGTAGGGCTCTTCCCCAGCTGTCGTCCGTCCGCTTGTGCCCAAGGAGATCAATCTCGTCGAGAAATATCACAGCTGGAGCATTGCGTCGTGCCGTTTCGAAGAGACTGTGCATGTGCTTCTCGCTCTCTCCGAGGAACTTGTCCAGGATTTCATGGATTCCTACTCCGTAGAAGGTAGCGTTGCATTCTCCCGCTAAAGCACGGGAGAGGTACGTCTTACCGCAACCTGGTGGACCGAACAATAGGATTCCACCTCCTACTCTCTTGCCGTAGGTTTGGAACAGTTTGGGGTTCTTTAACGGGAGAATGATGTTGATCCGGAATTGTTCCTTGACGTCGTCCATGCCACCGACATCTTTGAATGTCAACCGCGAAATTTCTCCCTCGAAGTCCATCCCACGCTCCACGCTTCCCGGGCTGATCGCGATGGGAGATTCTCTCTTTCGAATCGTTTCAAAATAGGCTGGGTCTTCTAAGTCCCGGTCACGTCTCACTGCAAGCTTGTACAATTCATTGGCACGCACTTGATCTCCCAGCTTATCGTAGATGTGGGACAGCAGCATGTCTGATTTCGCATCAGGCAGTCCTTTTCGAGAAGCGGTTTCCAGCTTATCTCTGGCTTCAGCTAATCGGCTGAGCTCGTACAAGACTCGTCCGTAGAGTCGCAGAGCCTCCGGATTGTCAGGTCTCAGCGCAAATGCTTCATCCAGGACTTGCAATGCCTCATCGTTCTGTTTCTCGGCGCTAAGAAGCTCTGCCAGCTCTATGCGCACATCGAAGTCGTCAGGCCGTTGGGCGGCGAGGTTCCTGAGCATTTCGACGGTCTTAGACAAACTGGATACCTCTTCTCTTACCGATCACACGAACGTAGACCAACGAAAAAATGTAGCACCATCCAAAGGCAGCGAGTGTGAGCGAGACGCCTTTGACCAGCCAAGAGCCGCCAAGGGTGAGAATTAGCCACGGAAGTTCAATCGCCAAGACTCCGCATACCGGAGTCAGAATTATCCTATAGGGGATACTGTAGAATCGTAAGGCCCCTCGGAGGATGATGTCGCTTCGTCCCTTCTTGATTCCAGCGGGTTCTCCGAGTCCCAACTTCGGGGCTGCGAGCCTTGGGTCGACTCGCAAAGCATTGTAGAATACTTCCTGCGCTTCTTCCCGATGACCTCGAACTAGCAATCTCCATCCTAACGTAGTTTTGATGTCGGGATTATCAGGTTGAAGCTCAAGCGCTTTTCGCAAGTGCTCTTCTGCACGTTTGTTCTTACCGAGCGGCTTGGAGAGGGCAAGGCTCATTCTCTGGTGGGTGAAAGCGTTGGTCGGGTCCAGTTCTAACGACCTTTCCAAATATGGTAGCGCTTCCTTGGGCCTACGACGATGCAGAAGAATTAATCCCATCATCGATTGGAGTCTTGGGTTCGTGGGGTCCATTGCAACAGCCTCGCTCATCGGTTTGAGAGCCTGTTTCCACTTTCCTCGTAGAGTATACGTATCGGATAGTGCGGTCCGCCACAATACGTTTTCAGGCTGTCTCGCTATGGCTTTCAACGCCCACTCTGGTGCTTCGGGCCGGTTTTGTCTAGCCAAGGCGTAGGCGACAAGTGCGTATGGCCTGGGGTCTTCCGGAAAGAGGGCGATGGCTTTCAGTGCAAGTTCTATTGTTTCCTTGTAGCGGCGTGCCTGTAGTAAGAATTGGGCCTGTCTACGCAATCGTTCGAAATTAGCCCAATCTTGCGCTTGCACGAGAAATATCCGACGAAACGCGGCTATAAGTCGTCCTCGAAAATCATGAGAATCTCGAACCAAGGACCATGGCGGGCTGGAGCCCACTCAGTCATCGGGTTCTGGGGTTCGCGGAGCCGATTTCTTCGTATCGCATTCTGACAAACGGCATTATTTCTTTCAAGTCCTCCGGTGTTTTCAAGGGTGTGGTCCATAGTCTGCCTGTTTGGCCGGCCATTTCGAACGGCTTCCCGCCTAGCCTATTCTTCAGCTCTTCCTGATTCTTGTCTGAGAGCTTCATCAATACGATGCCGTTTGTTACGAGGAAGCAGATGAATTTGCGGCCGCGGAAGTAGCACTGGCAGCCCATCATCGGCTTGGAAGTTACCTGTTTCCATTTGAGAACCTCCGCGTCGAACGCTTTCTGAATATCACTCATCTTCTCCTCGTCATAGTACTTCATTGGGACACCGGATGTCGGATTGGGTCCTTCACGGGATCTCGTTCATTTAAGCGAATTCCTTTGGGAGTCAACAGGGTCTACACAGCATCATTCATAGTTGTGAAGCAGGGACCCCTCTTAGAAATGAGGGAATTCACGGAGCGGAGGGGCAAAGAAGAAGATCAGTGTGAACGTTAAGAGTCCTAAGAGGATCACAAGGATCAGGACGGTCAGAGCATTTCTAGTTTCATGCTCGCCGTTCGCGAGTCTCGTGACGCAGAACTCTGAATACTCTTCCTAGGTGGTCTGTCTTCTCAGTACGACGTGTGCCGCTCTTGCTGAGGGGACGTACTCTACGCAGCGATACCCATCTTTGCCAAGTCAATGCCAGAAAGAAGAGGTTCGCCTGCGCCTAGTAGAGCTGGTATTATTGCTAGTGGATTTCATCAACTAGCCCGGCCTTTACGTATTCTCGAACCGTAGAGACGCCGCCTCCTAGCCTAACGTCCTTGCTGTCGGCCGCTTCAACAGCTTTCTTCAGAGCCGCATCGATTCCATTCGTAACAAAATAGAAAGTCGTCCCGCCTTCCATCTCGATCGGCGGACGCTCGTGATGGGTTAGCACAAAGACGGGAGTATGGAACGGCGGGTTCTCTCCCCACCAGCCCTCCCAGCTATCATCCGGCCAGGGTCCCCGAACCGGACCGAACATGTTACGGCCCATGATCCATGCCCCAATATTCCGGAATCCACGCGCCCCAAACTCTTCATCAACGCCGGACTCATCTCCGCCCTCCGCTCCATGTCTCTTTCTCCAGGTTCGCGAAGCTCTAGACCAGTCAAGAAGAACCTGACCACCAACGCCAAGCGGATTCTTGAGGTCTTGGCGGGGTCCCGCTCCATAACCATCTACTGATAGGCCAAAGCTGAGAACCCGTAACTTAGTCATACGATCACTGTGTGGTCTGAGAGTTGTTGTTGTCTTTACGAGCTTTGCCTTCGCCTAGCTGTCTTCGATTTCTCGCTTCAGGGTGTTTACTTCCTTGACTAGGCGCGATTGGTCGATTTCCTACTACGACGATAGTAACACTTTTAACGATCCATCGGAAGACGCCCTCAACCCACGAGGCGATAGTTGAAGATGAATTTCAGTAAGAAACTCTTCTTGGCGGTCGCGGTTCTAGCTCTCGTAGTCCCACTGCTGGCAGCCCCCGCTAAAGCTGACACTAACACCGGCACAGCAGGTCAACCCAATCAGAGTTGCCAGAACTTCTTCCCAGTAAACGGGCTACAACCGAGCGGCTTCAACACGAACGGCTTCAACAACACGGCGATAAACGTCTACGCAGGCGCTGGCCAGACTACGAACACTCCAGCAAACGGAGCAGCTGTCTCCCAGTACGACGTCGCATGCTTCCAAGTCTCGTCACACTAGACCGCCCAAAACCCATTTTTTCCCCTTCCCCTCGTTAGCGACCTGGTTCTCCCTAGGAATCGCCTTGGGAAACGGCTGAAGGTCCATGAGCATGTTAACGTCGGCGAGAGATTCATAGTCGGTGAACGGACAGGTTGAGCGGTCTGCGTCAAGATCCAGTCGGCCAACGACAGTCTAGACAAATTGGGTATGCTCGCGAGTCTCGCGACGCAGAACTGTTCCTCCTATTTTCGGTTCTAGGCTAACAGAAGCGCGGGAAACCTCTGTTCCCCATGTGTCTCGTGTTTTCCTGTTAACTAGTCTTTTTTCGCTATCTTTCTTTTACTCTTATCTCTGTTTTTCTTGTTAACTTTTCTCGACCCCAAGGGGGGTATGCTGACATTCTACAGATCCTTCACAATCTCACAGGAGTTCGAGGAAAGTGTGGGCTAGAATCTTCGTGACGCTGACGAGGTCGTTTATTCTAACGTGCTCATCTATTCCGTGAATATTGCTATCGTGACGATACGCTCCCAGCACCACTATAGGGACACCGAGCGCACTGACCGCGGCCATATCAGTAGACCCCTGACTCCCAGAAGCCGGAACATCTCTACCCAGAACTCTCCTAGCCACCTTCCGGACAGTCCGAACCAGCGGATGATCGGGCGCTGTCAACATAGGATCGTAGCTGAGTATCATCTTCAGAGAAACCTTGACCTCTCGATGTTTCGCGGCAAACTCTTTCACGACCCGCGCGATCTCCCTCCTCACTCGAGCCTCGCTCTCCTCAGGCATGAACCGGCGGTCGACGAGAATCTCGAAAGTATCAGGAATAATGTTCCCTTTGAGCCCGCCCTTCGCGGTGTTGACGTAGAGTCCAGGTCTCATCTTCTTCGTACCGAAGCCCGGCTCAGCTTTGATCTTGGATCGTCTCTTGCTAATCTCGGCCCCAAGTTTCTTCAGATTTTCGATCAATGACGCTCCATGCTCGATTGCGTTGACGCCCGTCCACCCGCGCCCCGAATGAGCCGCCGTCCCCTTCACCGTAATTAGATACTCAGCATCACCCAGACTCGCAATATCTAGCGCTTCAATCCCGCTATCCGTCGAGAGACAGTAATCGACGTCTTTCGTAATCACATGCTTGTCCACCAGATAGTTCACACCGCTATACCCGCCCACCTCTTCGTCAGTAGTAAATGTCGGAGTGATTCGTCCTCGGAACTTCACGCCGGTCTCAACGAGCGCTTTCATGGCAAATATCTGGCAGGCGCTAGATCCTTTCATATCCGCAGTTCCCCTCCCGAAAATCTTCCCATCTTTGACCACCGGCTTGAACGGATCATGAGACCAGCCCGAGGGATCAGCTGGGACAACGTCAACATGCCCATTGAGTAAGACCCAGGGTCCTTCACTCTCTCCCTTTAGAGTCGCGTAAGTATTGGGCCTGGGACCCTTCAAGCCAACTTCCGGGTTTACTCTCCGTCGCATAGAAGCTTCAGGAATGTAGCTCACCGTAGGGGTAGCTCCTAGCTCTTTGAGCTCGCTAGCCAGGACTTGAGATATCTTGGGATAGTTGAGGCCTGGAGGGACGGTGGTATCTATGTTGACAAGGCGGCAGGTAAGATCTACAAGGTCGTTCTTGTGAGCCCGGATCCATCGATCAACTTGCTTAACGGCAGCTTGAGAAGGCAAGGTAATCGAGCGGAAGCTGCAGCTCTATCTTAATTGTTCTTTCTGTCGATGATAGCGCAAGATCAAACCCAACATGGAGGAAAATAAGTGGTTCGTCTCTGGATTGTGTCTAATGAAAGAGTCCTCCCTTTTCACTAAACTCTTCAGCGCCTGGGCCCACATAGGTGAGGAGAGTCAGATGTTTGAAGTTCTTGCGAATCCAGTTCTGCATCGCATCAAACCAGCCTCTGAACTCGGCAGGCTTCCGGACTAGGTCTTGGGTTGCATCATCAAGATAGTTCATGTCAGCTCGAATTCCACCCGCCAACAGTACATTAGATACCGTCCATGAACGGAGAAATTCTACGACAGGAGACTGGAAGCCATCTATGACGTAGCCGTTCTTCTCAGGAGCATATTCTGTCACAAGAGCTAGACTGACGGTTGTCTTCTGTAGCCAGAATCTTCTGGTGGCTTCGTCCTCGCTAGGTTCCGGAAGAGCGGAAACGGGTGCAACTTCAGATGTGGGTGAGGTCGAGGGAAGAATCACGAGGTCCCCGGTCGACCGCAGGTATTGCAGGAATGAGTCCTCGTCTTCTTTCGACATATACAGAACTAGTTGCTTTGGCATAGCATCACGCACTTTGTCAGCTTAGAAACCATCAATCTGCACATTAGAGGCTATTTTGCTCGTTACGTTACGATTGGAATAGGTCGATTAAATAGCTACAGCCACAAGCAAAGCCACGAAAGTTGGAATCGTCCTCAGAATCCACCGGGTCAAGAGGGATCGGGCGGATTCTACAATCCCCGACAGTAGTCTTCTCGATCGTTCTTGTCGCAGTCTATGTTGTCATCGGAGCAATAGTTGGAAACCTTTTCGACCCATTGGCCTCAGGAAGCATCATCCTCGACCTATTGGTCCAGTGTGATGCTCCAACACCAATATTCCCCTGGACTGTTCTCACGGCCATATTTCTCCACGCCAGCATCCTCCACATTGCCAGCAATGTCTTCTTCCTACTCTTCTTCGGCTTCATCCTAGAAGAACAAGTGTCCAAATCGCGTTGGGTGACGACCTTCTTCATAACCGGACTCGTAGGCAGTCTCGGTTTCGTAGGCTACGACGTCCTCGGCTACCTCCTGTCAGGAGGAGCTCCAACAATCGATTGCGCCGTCGGCGCGTCAGGAGCAGTCTATGGAATAATGGGAACAGCGGTCGGATTGAAGGTAGTGATCTTACTGATCTTCCTTCTAGGCCTGGACATTTTCGCAGGCGGAGGGGGTCCAGCCCATCTTGGAGGACTCATCGCCGGACTCGTTCTGCGAAGATACTGGTCGCTAGCAGGAGGAACCTTCCGAGGAATCTAGAAACCAATCACGAACTCCCAGGATTTTTTTCGCGGGACGACTTGGGGAGTTTGAACAAGTCTGCGACCGGAGATGTATTATGCAACATACGTACGGCATTTGGACTCGGTACGTAACATGGCACCAAAGAAAAAGAGCAAGAAAAAGAAAAGCATGTAGACCCGGCCGGGGCATCGAACGCCCCGTCCACACCTGTTTTCTTTTCAATACGACATATTCTGACAGAAATTTCCAACTATTTTGAATCAGCCTTAGCCTGCCGGGTCCGTTTCAATAATCAAGAGCGTCTCTGGGCTCATACATCTCTACGAAAACATACTCGAAACTCGAACATTGACAAAGAGGAACCCTTCATCCGTGCTTACGATTTCCAGTTATTGGAACTCTACAAGCCCGAGTGACCACACTTTTCTCCAGTGCAGGATGAGAAGATTGCCGTCGGAGACTGAAAAAAGAGGGGAGGAGAGAGGGGAAATTCAAGGGATCTACGATGTTTGGAAGGCGAGTAACACCTGTGGTAGTGGAGAGCCATCTGGTAGAGTTGTGAGTGTATCGTCCGTGTAGATGATCGCGGCGAGGCCGTTCACAGGGTCTATTCCAACTTGGAAGAGGTCGAGTAGATTCCTAGTTCCAGGAGAACACCCAGTTCCTTGTGTGCAGACGACGCCAACATGGTTCGGGTGTGAGCTGACGATTCTCTGAGTGAAACGGGACCCGCTGTCTGTGCTCTGGGACATGTAGACGTTCCATACAGCGCTAGAATCAAGGTTGCTGGATGCACTCGTCCCGTAATAGGTTACATCAACCGTTGAGCCTCGGGCTGCAACCCACGGCTCGAGAGCCGTGTTCACTGGGGAGCTAGCCACGGCGACTGGAGCTGACCATGAGGACCCTTCGTTTGTAGACTTGGACACGAACACGTTGTGCAGGTTCGACCAGCCAGCGTAGAGAGAGCCACTCAACGGATCATCAGCCAAGACCGGAAACACATTGTTCAGGGGCTGGTTCACCGGTGCCGAGAAGACAAGATGCGGGGTCCAGGTCGCTCCTAGGTCGGAGCTTACGGAGACATAGATATTGTTGAAGTTGGCAGTAGTTCCTTTCTGGACTCCTGAAACTCCCGCGGCGAATACGTCGTAGACATTGTGCGTTATCGGGTCAGCCACGATCTTTCCTTGGTCATTGTTGAATGTCGAGTTCCCTGTGGTGCTGTCCTGGCCGGGTATCGGGTCGCCCACTGTCTTCCATGTGAATCCGTCATCGTCTGAACGCCAGACATGGATGAGTGTGCTGGAGCCAGAGTCGTGATAGGATATCCAGACGTGGGGTCCATCCGACGTTATCCATGGTCTGTCAGCCTGTGTGAAGTCCAAGATCTGGCGGGTGCAGTTTGCAAAGTTGTTTGACAGGTTTCCATGCGGACATGTGATTGCTGAGACTCCAAGCTGCACAATATTGGTAACGGGGTTGAATACAGCGAGGAGTGTTGTGACATGGACGGTACCGGTCGAGCCGAAGTCTACATCAGCGTCTTCTCCGCCTCCAACGCCGTTCTGTATCATTGAGTCTATCGCGCCTTGAAAGACTGGTGTCTGTCCGAATGCTCCTACCCAGGCGTTTGTCTGGAAGAGGGTCCAGGACAGCGCGACCGAGACAACTTGTCCGTTCGATCCAATGGATAGTTCAGGTTCACTGCCTCCATCCGGTCGGAGGAGGACGATGTTTGTGAAGCTCGGGGTCTTTGTTGCATGAGCAAGGGTTGGAACTGCAAGAGTAATGATCAGAGCTAGACTTAGTGCAAAGATTGTTTTGGAATACATACTATTCGTATCGTATCTCCAAACCTGTTTCTTTATACGTCTTGCTGGAGGAGGCTTTCCCAAGCAACCTGAATATTCTTCTGGTAAGATAGGGATCTATGGTGTAGGACTCGTCAAAGCCCTATGCCATGAGTTACTGACGGTGTGGAGAGCCCATCCTACTAGCTCGGTCCTAGCGGCTCTAATTCTGTGACGCCGCCGTCATCTCCTTGACTCAATTCTAATACCAATCCATAATCTATCCTGTGGTGGATTCCTCGATGGGCCTGAATCTAGTAGTGTCGTCTAAGAATGCCGAAAGACGCCTCTGGATCGCGCTAGTAATATCATCCGCGATCGTCATCGTCGAGTTCACGGGAGGTTTTCTCGGTCAAAGTCTGGCCCTCCTAAGTGATTCAGGTCACGTGCTGACCGACGTTCTCGGTATCAGCGTCAGCATTCTGACACTTAGGCTGGGACGAATGCACCACACCGCAAAACGGACCTTCGGGTATCACCGGGCCGAGATATTCGCTGCACTAATTAACGGATCGACTTTGATCGCAGTAGCACTTCTGATTATCTATGAAGCGTTTCTCAGATTCCAGCAGCCTACTCGGGTCCAGGGACCTCTCGTTCTGTCGTTAGCCTCACTAGGTCTAGTAGGAAATTTGACGACGACGGGACTCTTAGCTCGTACTGGGAAGATAAGTCTCAACGTCAGAGGAGTCTTCCTTCACGCCGTCGGAGATACGGTCTCATCGATTGCGGTGATTGTTAGTAGTCTTGTTGTGGTGTTCACAGGCTATTCCGGATTGGACCCCATAGCGGCAGTCTTGATCGGAATTCTGATCATGAGAAGCGCATACGGTCTCGTGAGGGACTCGACAAACATTCTTCTGGAGGCTACTCCTAGACACCTAGAACTCGAAAGCATCGCCAAGACCATTCGTAGCGTCGACGGTGTCAAAGGGGTCCACGACCTACACGTCTGGACGATCACATCCGGACTCTATGCGCTCAGCGGGCACGTAACCCTAGACTCGGACAAGATTAGCGACGGCTCTCTCATAATCGGGAGAGTGGCCGAGAAGTTGAAGGAATCATTCGGCATAGAGCATGTGACCCTACAGATGGAGGAGGAGACTCTTGAGCGGATTGAGCGAGAGGACACTAGGCTTTGAGAAATCTCAGGTCGATCCTCTTCATCTCATGAGCCAACGGTGTTTCAGGGAATAACTCGGGATGAATTATGTGAGACAGCAGCTCTAGACCGTTCACTATTCGAGGTCCCGGCCTGCTGAAATAGGCTGAAGCGTTCACGGCAAAGATGCTGTGAGACTTGTAGGCGGGAATCTTGCCCCATCCATGGTAAGACTCCAAATCATGGAGTTCACCGAGGACTCCCTTCAAATCAAAGCCGCAGGGCGATAGGACGATGATCTCGGGTTGATAGTCTATTACCTCGCTCCATTCGATTCTGTGGGACGGTTTACCAAGTCTGCCTAACCCTTCGACCCCTCCTGCGTAATCGACCATCTGTGGTATCCAGTGTCCTCCTGCCCATGGAGGTTGAAGCCATTCCATGAAGAACACCCGTGGTCTCGCTCTTAGATTGCGTGTCTTGCTCTTCACCGCATGGATTCTGGACAATAGCTGAGACCCCAATTCCTGGGCTCTCTCAAGCTTGCCGGTGGTCTTTCCGACTAGCAGAATATTGTCGACGATCTCCTCAAGACTTGTAGGCTCTAGCGAGATAATCTTTGTATCCGCCTCTAAGACCCTCGCCGCTTCCTTGACCTTGGTGTAGGATACAGCGCAGACGGAGCACAACTCCTGTGTCAGGATGAGATTGGGTTGAAGGTTCTCCAACAGGTTCTCGTCAATCTCGTAAATGTCTCCTCCCCGCTTCGCAACTTCCCAGTCAACCTCGAGGCTCCTGTGGATCTTCTGATGGAACGCAGACTTAGTTAGAACGGGCCGGTTGGAGACTTCAGGCGGATAATCGCACTCATGGGACACAGCAACGATTTCGTCTTCGAGCCCCAATGCAAACGCGATCTCCGTCGCACTGGGAAGAAGAGACGCGATCCTCATTGCTGCTCGCCACCACGTTCTACTTGCAAACTTGAGCTCGACGCATACTCAGGAAATTCTATATAAGCTACCGGGTAACTTTGCCCGCTTGCATGTTGCTTCAACAGAATCGGTCCCGACAGTTCTCCGCGCCGACAAGCAAAGTGGCTTTGATAGCGGTGTTTACTGCGTTGTCGCTGGGCACAAATTATTTGATGATAGATGTGCCTAACGTGAAACTGATGGACTCACTAGTCTTTATCTCCGCTTTCCTCTTCGGACTAGACGTCGGAGTGGCTACTGGAACTAGCATCTGGCTCGTTTACGGTTTTGTTAACCCATACGGACAGGATAGCCCCCTTCTTCTGCTATTTCTCATAGCTGGAGAGAGTTTCTATGCCATCGCTGGAGCGCTGCTCAAGAGGACTTCTGCAGCAACACAATTGCTGAGGGATGGAAACTATCGCTACGCGACCATCGTATTCGGGGGCTTAGGGCTCGTGACGACCTTTGCTTACGATGCACTCACGAACTTCGGTGACAAGCTTCCGTTCACAAATTCGCCGTACGAGGCTTTCCTCATCGGAATGATTACTGGAGCACCATTCGCCTTGTTTCACGAGCTAAGCAACATAGCTTTCTTCGCCACAATTGTCCCTGCGGCCCTCTATGCGACAAGGAGGCTGAGACTTGGAGTTGATCACAACTGAACCAATCAATGACTCCCAGCCCCCACGGACACCGTAGATTGTATCTCGCGATCTTCCTGGTCGCCATCAGTTTGGTCTCCATTCAAGTAGGTGCTTTCTATGATCTCGAAAGATTCTTTCTTCCAAACAACACGGCCGGCCAGAACAATGTGTCTCGTGGCGGAAACGGGTCTGGGAATCAATCTGGCAACGCCAATGTTATCACAGTTAACACTCTCCTCAACTTTGGGAACGGAACCAGCGAGTGGTTCAACGATACACAGGTCCCTCTCGGCTGGAACTTCTACAACCTTACGGTCCACGTGGCAAAGGGTAATGTCGAATCCACCTGGGACCCTGCGTTAAAGGAACATTTCATCACAGGCATCGATGGCGTGCCGCCTGCTGGAAGTAACAGCGGTGACTATTGGGCTCTCTGGCAGTTTTGCAACAATGATCGGGCCTGGCTCTATTCCAACGTAGGAGCCGACGAAATCACGCTATCAAATAATCAGATCGTTGCTTGGTATTTTGAATTAGCCGAAGCTCCGCCTGTTTCGGGCGCCATAACAGTACTGATGTGTTCATCTTAGTCTTCGTTCGAGCATCCTCGGACATTCCGGGCCAAGTTTTAAATCTCTACTCTGAATACCCCAAAGCGGGTAACTTTGCCCGCTTTATCATATGGACTACGTAGGACAATACAACTCCTAATCATCCTAGGGAGCATGGCGTTTGTGCCAGTCCTCGCACACGCTACCTCAACAAGTTCCGGCCCAAGCACCACCTCGGTAAATGTTCTATTAAATTATGGAAATGGAACTCTAGTTTGGTACAACCAGACATCCGTCCCATCATCCTGGAACTTCTTCAACGTAACACAGCTAATAACTAACGGAAATCTTGGAGCAGTCTACTTCGCATCATTCGGAAGCCATTTCGTATACTCGATTAACGGTATAGGTTGCCCCGCGTCTAACATATTTTGCGATGAAGCTTGGGGTTTCTGGACTCTCGATGGAATCTGCTGGAGTCTACCCTCAGTCGGAGTAGACTTGATTCCAGTCTCCCAATCCATGACTGTCGCCTGGTATCTGACTCCTGCAGCCACGTTCGGCGAGACTCCGCCCACGGGCTCAAACTGCCTCGCCGTCAACATAGTGGTCAAGCCGGGAGATAGCCAGCCGGTCATTAATCTCAACTCTCAGGGCGTTGTTTCCGTCGCCATTCTCTCAACATCAACATTTGATGCGACCAAGGTAAACCCGTTCACTGTCAGGTTCGGAAGAACTGGTACGGAGGCGTCACCTGTTCATTCATCTTTGCAAGACGTGAATGGAGACGGGCTGCTCGACATGGTCTCGCAATTCAATGTCCAGAGCACCGGATTGCAAGCGGGTGACAGTCAAGCCACACTCATGGGAAGGATTCTTGATGGAACGCCCTTCATGGGATCGAGCGCAATACAATTGATCGGCTCATAGATGCTTAGAGAGCCCATCTCGAGGAAGGAACGCTGTCTTGGATGGCTTTCAAAACACAGGGGTGACGATCAACCAAACTGTCCCCAGACGCGTTGCATCGATGAGTGCTCGTTCTTACTCTCCAAGAGATCCCGCCTGTCGCTCTAAAGCAACAGAAAAGAGTGGTCGATGGAAGCTAACCACGATCCTGCTCCTTACCCTCTGTTTGTTAGTGGAAGTAAATCTACTGCAGTCGGCAGAGGCTCTGAGCCAAAGTGATGCAATTACCGCCGCGATGAACTGGCTTATGCTGAACCAGCAGTCAAACGGGTCCTACGGAAGCTTTACCGAACCTCAGACGGCCCCCGCCGCTTATGGGATGTGGATAAGATTCCAGGACACTACCAAAGTGCTACTTTCATACAACTGGCTAAAGAACCAGCTGCAAAACTCTTCAACATGGTTCTGGGGCGGAGGAGGCAACCTCGCCGAGGCCGACATTCCAGGCGAGATACTCTACACCTTCAGCCAGAGCCAGAACCTTCACATGCTTAACCTTCTCTCCGGCGTGACCGCGAACCTCACAAAGTTCCAACAAGCAAATGGAGGATTCCTCGGCTACTTCGACACAGCCTCGAACAAGCAAGTAACCAGCAGCGTTGATACAGCTATGGCTCTACTAGGTCTGATCAGCTCAAACAGCATAACAGCTACGAAACTACAATCAGCGATCAACTATCTGCTGTCCCTCCAGAACCCTGACGGCAGTTTTAACCTGACCAAGACCGTCCAGTCAAACTCTCTCTATTCACTAGGACCGGAGCCGATCAGCATAACCGCCCTCGTCACCCTCGCCCTAAGAGAAGCCTCGATGCCTTTCAGCAATTCCACTATCATCTCCGCCCTAAACTATCTGGTTGGTTCAGCATCATCCAACTTCGGCGGGCACGTCTATGCAGCCGCGCTCTCGCTCCTCGTCTTCTCAGAATCTTCCGACGCGAGCGAGGCCACGATCGCTGACAACTTCATTCTTCAGCAACAAAAGTCTGATGGAGGTTTTAGAGACATTATTCGAAGCTCGGTTGGGTCCAATGCCTTGGACACTGGGTGGGCAGTTGTTGCATTGCAACTCGGTGGATCAACCTGTTGCTATAGTGGAGGCGGAGGGAGAAGACCCTACATAGTGTGAATATGGGTATAGTCGCCCAAATTCGGATATCGAATCTGCAACTTGACCAGTCGAGCGTTAAAAGAAAGGAGTTAATGGATCAGAGGGGACGCTCACGGGAGCGTGCCAATCTCTGAATTGGGGGGTTAGTCTGCGTTGCGTTTTGCTGTGCTGGTGCCTTCGAGGGCGTGGACGATGTTGGTTACAGCCTTGATTGTGGGGACGAGTGCGATGAGTAGGAAGATCAGTGGGAAAGCCCATGGGTCTGCGGCGAAGTATGGCGCTGCGATTCCGGCGGTTACTGCATAGAGTATCCCGATGGCTACGATCTGGAAGAAGAACGCGAGAAGCGGTGTCCATGCCTTGTAGCTCTTGTACGCATCTTGGACTGTATTGGCGAGTTGCGTGCCGAATTTGAGGACTACGAAGCAGACGATGAGGCCGATCATGAAGACTACAATGTTCGCGATGGAGATGGTTGATCCGGTGATGTTGTTTGTTATTCCCGGAAACCCTAGCACGACCGCTTCGACAATCACTAGTACAATGACTCCGACGACGAGGCGTATGAACGCAGGCATGACAGGAGTGAAAGCGCCCCAAGTCTTGTTCGAGGTTGAATCAGTCATTTCTTACACTTGGAAAGACTATCGCTATAGGAACGGGATATTGCTATGTCGAAACCGTGACTTGTATAGCGGAGTTACAGCTTGAATGCCTCACGTTCGACCGCCTCCAGATTTAATATGGAACTAGTTGGCCGGCGAGTATTCGGACTGTTCTAGTCGCTTGGGAACATAGAGGATAATGACAGTTCACGTTCTTCTCACAGCCGACAACCACCTCGACCCCTCCGCCGTCCAATACGGTCCAAGAAGGTTCGAAAGGAAAAGGGACTTCCAACACTCCTTCGACGTCCTAGTCAACTTTGCCCTAGAGAACCGGCCAGACCTCTTCCTGATAGGAGGCGACTTCTACGATGGCATCTTACCTGGCAATCCGACAAGAGCCTACGTAGCCGAACAGTTCAAGCGACTCCACGAGAAAGAGATCAAGATCGTTCTCGTAAGTGGTCATCACGATACCCCTAGAAGCGTCGAGCAAGGAGTCTCACCATTATCCGTCCACGCGAAAACGGGGCACGTCTACTTCCTACAAGACCCTCGTCCCACACCGAAGATGTTCCATTTCGGAACCGAGACCGTCAATGTCACAGGAATGAGTCTCAGCCCGGGACTCGGTCCCGAGCAGGATCCACTGGCCGGACAAGAATTGTCCCATGAGGCAGACGTGAAGATATTCCTGACTCACTATCCCATCGAAGGGTTCGAAGGCTACTTTGGACAAGAGACACATATCGGAAAATCTTCGATTCCTCGAAACTTCCAACTGTTCGCGTCTGGCCATCTTCACAGACACCAGAAGAACACAATTAATGGAACACCCGTCATGTATCCGGGAAGTACCGAACGGGTCAGCTTCAACGAGGAAGGAGAGGAGAAAGGGTTCTGCTGGCTCGAACTCGACAAGTCTGGGGTACTTCACCAGGAATTTCACTCAACACCGGCCCGGCCGATGGAGACGCTAGATTTCCGGGTCACTGGCGAAGGTGGAAGCCTAACCCGGCAGGTACAAGATGTTCTCGAAAAGAGACGGGGTGCGGAGAAGATTCTGCGCATTCGAGTCACAGGTCGAGTCTCTCTTGATCAGCTCTCGACCTACAAGCGATCGGCCCTACAGTCGTACTGTCAGGAACGTTTCTTCCATACCGAGTTTGATGAAGATGGTTTGAATGTTCTGACATCGGAAGCGATAGAGTCCTTGCCGAAGACTACACCGCTCGAAGAGCTGGGTCGTTCATTTCAGTCCCTTCTTTCCAATGTGAAAGAGGACGAGCGACCGCTTGTTCACGAAGCGTGGAAGGCGACCGTTGCGAGACTGCAAGAGGAGGGAGTAGGCTGAGACTAGTAAGCCTCCAGGCCCAGAACTTCAAGAAACTAAAGATCAGTAAACCCCTACCGCTCTCCGAGGGCATCGTCCTAATCACAGGTCTCAACGAGAGTGGCAAGTCAACAATCCTAGACGCAGTACTCTATGCTTTGTTCGGACGCGTGATTCGTCCCAGCAAGATGCCGAGCAATGAGGACATCATCAGCTACGGTAACGGGGAGGCGCAAGTCCGTCTAGAATTCGACATAGGTGAAATCAGGTATCGCGTAGTCCGGGAAGTTCACAAGACCCGACCCAACCGGGCGACGCTGGTCGAGGTGAGACCTAACGGGACGACGAAGGCTCTCGCGAGTTCCGTCAAGGATGTCACCGCTGAGATTGAACGGTTACTGGGAGGGATCACGTACGATGAGATTGTTGCGAGTAGCGTTGTCGCCCAGAAGGACCTTGAGCGGCTGATCAAACAACGGCTTGACGATCGAAGGAAAGTCATCAACGTCTTTCTCAACCTTGAGAGCTTCAACAAGGTCCAAGACCAGCTCGATACAGAACGTAACGGAATTGAAGGAACCAATAGGACCCCGGGCCACCTCACAGTAGAGAGGGAGCGGCTTGAGACTCTCAACGAGCAGCTGAACGAGTACAAAGACACAAGCGCTCAGCTAGACATTCTGAATGTGAAGGTCGAGAAGCTCAAGAAAGATCAACAGCATCAGGAGAAGCAGTTTGTTGATACAGACAATCTGTACAAGACGCTCAACGAGTATGGAGAAGCCTTCAAACAGCGAGATTCCCTTCAGCGAGAGATTGAGGACAAGAGCCTCCTCACAAACAATCTTCAGCAACAACTCGCCACCGTCGACACACAACGAGCCGAGCTCGCGCGGGCTGAGGCTGAGGTAAAGAAGTACGCTGATCTTGCTGAAGCGGAGAAAACAATAACGCGAGCTTCAGAGGTTCTCGAAAAGGTTCGCGCCGCGGAGCTTCAGAAAGTACAATTCGAAGAACGAGAACAGAGACTGCAATCACAGATCGTGGAGACAAACAAGAAGATCACTAGTACAGACGAGTCGCAGATCGCGTCGTCCGCTAGACCTCGAAGAATATGGACCTACCTAATTGCAACTGCTGCATTTGGTGCCGGAGCAGTTCTCTCATTCCTACTGACTTTTGCCGCATTATCTGTCGTTCTCGGTTCTCTTGCAGTTGTATCGCTGCTTCTTTTGACTCGGCAGATCGTATCTCTCTCACAGCAAGCTGATGCATCCAAGCAGCAACAGGAACGTCTTGCTAGCGCGCAGTTGGTCGCTTCGTGGGGGAATGAGTTGGAGGAAGTGAAGAAGAACCGTGATATGGCGGATGTGACGGTTAGGCAAGGGTCCAGCCAGATTCTGCAGGTTCTAAGCGCGATCCCGTCCTATTCCAGCTACCTCGAAGGTCTGGGTGATCCGAGAGAGATCGTAGACCAGGCTTGGTTGATCTATAATCAAGACAAGCAATCACTAAGCGCAGTAACGGAGCGGGTCAACATGCTTCAGAAACGTCTTGGAGAAGAACCGATGGTGAAGCGACAACTGGCCCAAGCCCAGCTGGATATTGCAACGGTAGAAAGGAACCTGAAGAACACACCACTCCCATCATTACCTGTCGGCGTCGAATTCTCGCCAGAGTTGCTCGACGAGGCGAGCCGGATGCGGGACAGCCTAAACGAGTCCGTGTCCCGAGTCAAGACCCAGATCGAAGAATCAATGGAGCGGATCATCGAATTGAAACAGTTCCTAGAAGAAAACAAGGGTCTAGAGGAACAGGTTGACGAGCAGAAACGGAAAGTGCTGCTCCTGCAGAAACAGCTCGCAGTGGTCAAGTATTCTATCAAAGGACTAGAACAGACGTCTGAATCATTGAGAAACCGGGTCAAGCCACAAGTCGAACGTTACATGAGCCAGATCTTGCCGGTAATTACTTCTGGCCGATACAAAGCGGTCCAGCTAGAAGACGACTACACCGTCAGGGTCTTCGATCCCGAGGCTGGAGAGTTTCGGCCAAAAGAAGTATTCTCCGGCGGGACCGAAGACCAGCTACTGCTAGCTATGAGGCTCGCCTTCGCGCTCGCCTTGATTCCACAAGCTAAGGGTCGCAATCCAGAATTTCTATTCCTCGACGAGCCTCTCGGCAGTTCAGACAAAGTCCGACGTGAAGGAATACTCGAGCTGATGCACAAGGAACTGTCACAGAACTTCAAACAGATCTTCCTCATCAGTCACGTAGGAGATCTAGAAGCAGAAGCCGACACTGTTATCGAGATGGAAAATGGGACGGTCCGCGAAGTGGTGACTCGCAAACCCTCATTACCGCAGCCGATAGAGATTCCTGCCTGACATGAGCCTTGAGTGGCTTTACGGCTTTGACGAGCTGAGTGCCTACAGACTAGATACGACAAAGGGAAAGGAACGGCTCGAGGCCCAGATCAAGAATCTTCCCGGGCTGTTGAGTTTTGCTGAGATAGTTCTTCCAAAAAAGCCTCGGATTCTCTGTTTGATGGCTGGGTCTTGTATTGAAGGAATAGCCTTCGCAAATGTCTACGATGCAGATGTAACATGTATTGATCTGCAGGAGCGACTCTTGAGCAAGGGTCTGAGGGAGGCCAAGAAGAGAAAGCTGAAACTTAATGTCATCAAAGGCGACGTGCGAGAACCGTCAAAACTCGTCAACGGAAAATTTGACCTAGTAACCGTCCTCGGACAACCGCTTCCACACATTAGCATCTTCGACTTCGACCTAACGATCAAAGGAGTGAAGAAGCTGATCGCGAAGAACGGGGTGTTCGTGATTGACCAGTCGGATCTGATTTTCAGAATCCTCCCGCAGTACAGAGACGCGATGACGCATAACCTCGACCCACCAGTCTTCAGCGTTCACAGCAACCTCAATGCTAGACACGGATATTTCGAACGTCTCTTCTACAGCCGAACGAAACACGATGTGTACAAGACATACTTGTGGGCGCCATGGATCATCGAGTACATGCTGAGGAAAAACGGATTCCGAGAGGTAGAGGTCAAGCCATACGTGGACCCGTACAACATGGCTCAGACATACCTCCACATTGCTAGAAACCCGATCTCCTGATAGGCGGGATGCTCGGCTATCAGTCTTGAATAATTCTATAAAGATCAATTTCGACGATGGCTTGTCTCTTCTCGTGGAATTCGAAGAGGTGGGGAATCGCCATCTTCATGGATCGAACTTGGTTTACCTGAGCACCCAGCTTCTTCACGAACTTGAGAAGGAAATCTCTGGTTGATGACTTGTGAATCGAATAAACTATGGGGGCAAGCTGGAGGGCTTTCTCCAGAAAGCGCGTGTCTGCGTGTGATGTCCGGGTTCCGTAGGGAGGATTCATTATCACAGCATCGAATCTACCATTGACCTTCTCTGTATCGGATTGAATCCATTCCACTCGCACTCCAGCTGTCTCTGCGTTCTCCTTTGCCAAGGCTAGGGCATGCTCGTCCAAGTCTACTCCGAGAACGTCCCGTGCCCCCATCAGAGCCGCGCCGATGGCGAGACGACCGGTTCCGGTACCGAGGTCGATGACCCGACCGTTTAGGTCGTTGTGTTCAAAGCCAGCCATGTAGAGGAGTTCGCTTGCAGTTTCTGCAGACACGGGATACTGTTCTAGTCGGAGGTTGGGTTTTTCGAGAATTTTCAGTCTGCCGAGCTGGATCTCTAGCTGTTTCTTTGAGGGCCGCGGGTCGGCCATTCTTAGAGGCGGACTAGCCCGCGTTCCAGAAGTTGTTCCCATGTCCATGTACCCATTACGACCATGATCTCGTCTCGCGAGACGATGGGTTTCGAGAATCTTTCGGGATCGTCAAGGGCTAGTCTTGGGCATGCTGTATCTACAAAGGCGTCTACTTCTGTGAAATCTAGCAGTTTTTCTGGTATGATCTCGTCGGCGTATAGAAGAACTGCTTTTTTGCCGTTCTCTTCGAGCTGGCGCTGAATGCTGAGTGCGATGGTCGGGTTTGACTGGCCGGGTTTGGTAGAGACTATTATTCCGAAATTGTCTGCCTGTCGAGCTTTCTCAACCATGGCGTATCTCTGGCGTATGATTCTTGCGCGATCTTGATCTAGTGATCGTACGGTCTTGTCGTAGGGGTCCGCTAGAATTGTCGGCTTCTCTAGCGATAGTGCTGCGCCGAGTCCGTGGAAGTAGCTTCCTACGATTAGGAATGAGTCTACTTGTGGTTCTATTCGTTTGAGTCCGAAATAGTCGCATCCTAGAACTTGGCCCGTTTCATGTGACCAAGGTCCGCGCCCCGGAAGTTGGACCGTGAATCCTTTCTCTTCGAGGAACTTTGCAGTTTCGGGTAGAGTGTGAAGGTGCTGTACAACTGTGGCGAGTCCGATGCGTGTTCCTTGGAGGAGTGGTAGTGCTTTCTCTACTACGGGGATTATCTCGTGTCTGCTTTTGGCTGGGATGTAGACGATGGGTATGCCGTTGGACCCGTCGCGAAGAAATTCGTTGTGACCGTAGTGGACTAGGAGGTCGGCCTTGAGACGCGCTGCTGCGTCGAGGGATAGGTCGCAGGCGCCCCAGGCTGAGGATGCTGAGACGAACACTTCAGCGCCTGTCTTCGCTCGGACGAGGCTGGCGAGTCGGGGTCCTTCGTTTTTCAGCCCGTCGGGTAGCTGTATCAGTAATCTTCGGGCACCTCTACCCGTTATCTCCGCTACGAGCCTATCCTCCTCCAGATCATACATGGACATGGTTGAGCCTGAGGGAAGCTTTGGAGAGTCTTCTGTTCAATATAAACGTCCAGAATTCGCTCACAAGTTCCACAAGTTTGCGGGACCGAGTTACACGAATGTTAACCCCGTTCTTGAAGGCGGGCACCTATCATGACAGCGAACGCGCCCACCCAGCGTGATGAAGCCACAGATCCTCTATCGATGGCAGGTCTAGTGGATTCGTCGCTCAGACCGGGTGGAAGTATTTCGCTGACGTTCTCTGACGGAATCGTACACGTAATGCTTGACCAGACGGGAGACTGGACGATAACCGCTGGTCTATCGATTCTCTCGGATAGGATGATGCAGCTGTCTCGGTCTCTCGAGGAACTCGGCTTCTTCCAGGCTGCCGAACAGGGAGGAATGGTCTACCACTTCTGGACCTCTGCGCTCAAGGATCATTATTCTGACAGAAGCACTGCAGAGGAGACACTGTTGAGGGTTGTAAAATCGTTCCAGGCTTCTTCTGTTCCGCGCTACATCGGATAGATCGTGCCCTACTTCTTTGGGCTGCCTGTAGCTTGTAGCTCTTCTTTAGAAAAGGTAGAATCGTTCTGCAGGTTCTAGCGGGTTTTCAGCTCCCACGCCGGCTTCCTGAAAGTTTTCCCGCTCATCTTGAAAGCCGTTCTCTTGTTCAATTTTGACAAGCCATTCTGCTCCAATCATCTCCCTGCTCGAGACTCCCGGCCAGTTCAGAATCTCTTTTTCGAGTTCGTCCCAAATTTCTCGCATCTTTTCTGCATCATAATACTTCAGTCTCACAACTAGCGCAGAATGAACCTTGATCTGGAATCTCACGGGGCTATTTCGTATGAGGCTGAGTTCAAGCGTGCGTTGATACAGTTGGTGCCCGCTGGAAAAAGGCTGATTAGCCCATTTCGCTCGACAAACCGTGAATCTCGCTCGGAAACGGTTCAGACAGAAAGTGGACTCCTACCCGGATTTACAAAAAAATTGTTTCCCGCGACACAAAACCCGCAGTCGGGGGGGAATTAACAAGCCCAGACCTGGAATCGGGGCGGGCGATTTCTAATCTGCCCGGATTCTCACGTTGAATCATGCTGATATTTTGCGCCCACTTAATTTGCCGACTGTTCGATTGTCGGCCCTATAAGGGAAAACTGAAGCAGTAAAGCTTCAGTCTGGGGACGCTTCTCTCAGAATTCTCAAAAGCAGTTGCTCCTCGCGACACAAAACAGAGATTTGAGACTCCCTTTCGAGAGTTCTGGGTAGAGTTCTCTACGATAGATGTTCTCTTCTGTGGACTCTTAGCCATCCGAGGGTTCTTCCATTTCGGACAAGCTTCTCCCACTCATTATGATGGAAGGATTCTTGTTCGTCTGATCTCGGCACGACCAGCAGATCAGCCCTTATTCTTCGCGCGAGCATGACCATCGGCTCTACGATCTCGAAGGGTGGGTGTATGGAGTAGAGAAGCGATGCGTGCTGGTAGACGGGTGTCTGGGGAAACCTAACGTCGTCAGCAACCGCGCGGATCTGACTCGTCGAGTGTTGTCTGACCCATGCTTCGTCCTTGTCCGTGACGAGAACCTCTGCTAGAGGAAGAGATTTCTTGATTTTTTCGGCTACATCTATGCGACTGCCTACTCCGACCTCTATGATCTTGGATGCTCGCGAATAGTTTTCGCGGACATAATCTACTATCTCATCGAACATCTAGAAGATCGACTATTTCGGCCATCGGGGCTGTAGAGCTCCCGATTCACCATTGTTCTCCCGCATCTTCCGCATGCCCTCGAGAATCAGCTTCTGCTCAATCCCCGCGACCAACTGCTTCGTCTCAATCACCTTGTCCGGGTTCACGCTCATGCTAACGGCTCCTTCCCTAACAAGGAACTCGACAACCTCGGGGTAGTTTGAAGGCGCTTGTCCGCAGATAGAGGTGGTAACACCGTGTTCGCTGCAGATCCGTATCACGTGGCTCATCGCTCTTAGAACTGCGAGATTCCTCTCATCATAGATCTCTTGGATCGACGCGTCGTCCCGGTCGATCCCCAAGATCAGCATCGTCAAGTCGTTCGTACCGAATGAGATCCCGTCAATTCCCTCTTGGACAAACTTGTCGATCAGGAGAACCGTTGCTGGAACCTCGCACATTATCCAGAGCTTGAAGTCGGGACTCCGTTTCAAGCCTTCCTCTTCCATGATCTTCTTCGCGTTCCGGAAATCCTCTAGCGTCCGGACAAACGGCAGCATCACATGCACGTTCGTCAGTTTGAACTCCTCCCGCACCTTCCGAATAGCTCGACACTCTAGCCGGAACACATCAGGCTCCTTCACATAGCGAAACGCGCCCCGAAAGCCGAGTAACGGATTAGGTCCGACATGTCCCGCCTCCCGCTCGTACTTCTCACCGCCAGGCAGTCCGAGAAACTCGTCCGGCTTGAAATCCAGACAGCGATAGACGACCGGCTTCGGCGCAAACGGAGTAGCCACCTTCCGCACACCCTCCGCGAACGCATCAACCATCTTCTGCCCGCCACCCTCCTCGATCAACAGTCGCGGGTGCTTTCCGACTGAGAGCATCATGTGCTCCGCCCGCAACAATCCCACACCATCAGCATGCGTCTCGCGGGCAACCTTCTCAGCAAGCTCCGGCAGCGATATGTTGACGTAGATCCGCGTCGATGTGACAGGAATTACAGTGGGAATCTGCTGGGCAGCAGCGGCATGCGGCTTGAGAACTTCCTCGACAAGACCTTGATAGACAACGCCCGCTTTCGCGTCAACCGTGTACTCTTTCCCGGTCAGTAGGAGTTTCGTAGCGTTCCTCGCCCCGACGATACATGGGATGCCCATCTCGCGCGAGACGATCGCGGCGTGACACGTCGTCCCACCATCTTCCGTAACGATCGCGCCGGCGATCTTCATGTATGGAACCCAGTCAGGGTTCGTCATCCGAGTAACAAGAATGTCCTTGTCCTTCATCATCCGTCCCGCGTCTTGCAATCCGATCACAACCTTCGCACGTCCCGCGTGTAGACCCGGACTAGCCGCTAGACCTTGAACCACAACTACACGATCTAGCACCGGACTCTTTCCGGACTCTGAAGGCGTCTTCATCCGCGCCCAGAAAGTCTCTGGTCTAGTCTGGACAACGTACACCTTCTGTCCCGACTTCGTTTTCTCTACCGCGAACTCGACGTCTTGCGGAGTCTGATAATGATCCTCAATATCCCTAGCTAGACGCGCGAGTTCAACAACCTGCTCATCACCGAGGCTCGCAGCGTTCCGACGCTCCGCCGACACCTCCCGCTCCATCGTTAGACCCGTCTCATGATTAGGAACGTGCTCAATCATCTTTGGAACAATCTCCTTGTGAACAATCTGCAACGTGCCCTTGTCAACAATGAACCGGTCAGGCCGGACAACCCCGGCAACAAGCGCTTCGCCCAAGCCCCAGCTAGACTCGATAATGATCTTCGACGGATCCCCGTTAACAGGGTCGAGGGTAAAAATGACACCGGAAACTTCTGAGTCAACCATCTTCTGCACCCCGACGCTAATCAGGACCTTCTCGTGAGGGAATCCTTTCTCCTCCCGGTAGAATATGGCGCGAGGGGTATAGAGGCTAGACCAGCACTTCTGGACATAGTGTACGAGCGCGTCCTCGCCCTTCACGTTAAGAAACGTGTCTTGTTGTCCCGCAAATGACGCGTCCGGAAGATCCTCGCTCGTCGCTGAGGACCGCACGGCCACCTTGACCTGAGGATTCCCCGTCTTCTTCTCTAGATCGCGATATGCGCTTCGAACTTCACTGGCAATATCCGATGGCATAGGAGCGGACTCGATAATCTTGCGAATCTCTTCCGAGGCGTCCTCGTACTGTTTCGGATCTCTGGGACCCTCACCGTTCGTCAGAGTCTTCTGGATAACTTCCCCGATCTTCGTCTCTTCTAGAAAGCGGCGGAACGCGTCTGCAGTGACTGCAAAACCTGGAGGAACCGTGATGCCTTTCGCTGTCAGCTCTCCGAGATTGGCGCACTTTCCGCCGACGATGTGAATGTCGTCTTTTCTGACCTCTTCAAGCCAGACGACGATGGCGTCGGAGCTGACCATACGGACTATGCCCCCGCGGTCGCAACAACCGGAGCGACTTCTTCAGCTGCCTCAGTCGGCTCCTCTTCTTGAGGAGGAGAAGGAGCCTTCATAGAAGGTTGAGCCTGCTCTTCGACCTGAACCTCCTCAACGACCACTCGGGTCCTCATGGGGAATTTTGTTGAAGCGGTATCCAGCGCCTTTTTCGCAGTCTCCACACCGTCCACTGGGACATAGACTATGAGTATCGACTGGCCATCATGAACGCGCGCCGCTCTTCCCGTAGGCTTTCCGAAAGCCCGTCGCATACCCTCTTGCAGACGGTCAGCTCCCGCAGTCGCAATCATCTTGTTCTCCCTCAGAATGATATGCGGATAGACGTTCAACTGCAGCCTGTAACCAGTCTCCCCGTATTTGTCGAATAGAACCTTGTTAGCAGCAACTCGGGCCGATTCTAGGGCGTTGTGACGAATCTGGACCGCTTCTCTGGACACGAGATGGACTCTTCGGGCAAAATGGGTCGATAGATCGCCCATGTTAAACTTGGAAACCTTCGGGGCGGGTGATCCATGGATGTACTTCATGCGGGTGTAAGCTTGGCCGGCTGATGAACGGTAGTTTCTGCCTTTCAAGTAAGATTCCTTTGGAAACCAAGGCCTCTCCGGCTAATATACCCTAGTATTCTGAGGATGGATTTCTAGATAGAAACCTAGCACAATCTATCATGATAGACGACTCGGCTATCTTCTGACCATACGAGCATGATGCAGGTCGCCTACCTGTACCGTGAAGTAGAGCGTGAAGACATCGTTCGCGAACGTCAACAAGGTGATCAAGATTCCGAAGGGAAGACTAATCGTGTATCCGACAGGGATTGCGAGCCAGGGCAGAAACATGGAGGACACAGCGCCCGAAATATACATCGCCCGAACTCTGTTCGGAGAGATAGAATTCAAGCTAGGCTTGTCGATCTTGAGCCCGAGAACCGGGACGACTCTCATCAACTCCGAGATAATTGGTAGACCTAGTTTGATTATCGCAGATCGGCCTAGGAAATAGTAGCGGAAAGTTACTCCGAGAATTCTTCCGACAACGTGGTGCGCGAGATCATGCGAGAAGAACCAGAGACAGAACCAGGCGACAAGGACGAGTAGAGCATTGACAGGAAACAACCCGATACTCGGAGCTACAGTGAGTAGAGCTAAACCTACCAATACTCCGAAGACGCAGAGAGACATGCCTTGGGCAAGGCTAAGCCTCCGAAAGTGTGTTGACACGTGTTTATGCTTCTCTGCTCTTGGTCTGTAGTTGATCGAAGAGCTGGGGCTCTAGATCTTTTATTGTCGGTATGAAGGCTCTCGCCCTCGATACCTCGTCTAAGTCTACTTTGCAAGGCTGGAAATCTTCAACATCATATTTGCACTGCGCAAGGATCGACCCGTTTGGCGCTACGACTCGACTTCCACCCCAGAACTGGTTCCCATCTTCAATGCCCACTCGGTTGACGTACGCGAGATAGACCGCGTTTTCCATTGCTCTGCTTAGGCAGAATCCTTCGAAGAATCGACGCCTGAGACCGGGGCTGGCTGAGATGCAGACAATCAGCTGTGCTCCAGATAGTGCTTGGAGCCTTGTCAGTTCTGGGAAGTAGAGGTCGTAGCATATTGTGAGGCCGATTGTTCCGAGAGGCGTCGAGAAGACGGGAGCCTCTTGGCCGGGACGATAATAACGTCGCTCTTCAAAGACCGTGTGAGTTGGAAGGTGGATCTTCCGATACTTTCCGAGTAATCCGTCAGGTCCGACGAGTACGGCTGTATTGTGAATTACTCCCTTGACAGCGCTCTCCTCAGGCATTCCAAAAACAATGTGTAGCCCGTGTTCTTTGGCAAGCTTCTCGACCCTCTTGACACTGGGTCCCGGAATCGGCTCAGCCAAGTTGTACACCTCGTCTTGCATAGTATAGCCAGTAAGGTGAAGCTCTGGAAATACGAGGAGATCGACGTTCCTCTTTCTCGCCGCGTTTGCTTGGGTCGTGATTGTCTTCAGGTTCTCTTCCTTCTTTGCGAGTTTCGGGCTCGATTGGGCGAGAAGGAGAGTTATCGGCCTCGTGAATTGTCCCTTGGCCGAAACTAGTCCTTTTTCGTCTTATAGATGTGCCTAGCCGGGAAATTAGCCGTCCTCGAACGTTTCCGAGTTACAGTACGACTTTATGGCCGCCGACCCGGTTTTCAATCGTTTCAATCATAAGGAGTACTATCTGTGCTATTCACGAAACTAGCTCGGCTCATCATCCGACATAACAGAGCCGTTTTCGTGATCTGGCTAGTTGCCCTAGTACTCAGTATTCCTGCAATTCTGCAGGTTCAGAGCGTTATAGTATACAATGAGACGGCTTTCAACCCAAAGAACTCCGAGTCAAGCAAAGCCCAGGACATAGTGAGCAGAGAGTTCAGCATTGACCAGGGAAGCAGCGTCATCGTCGTCATTACGGCGACCGACATTAGAGGCAACGATGTCCGAGACTTCACCCTCGCCCTAAACCGAACCCTCCACAACGACGGAAAACTCTCAAACATCAACAACATCACGAGCATCTATGATATTTACAGCCAGCTACTGCTAGGCTATACTAGCGAAGTCCATCTCGAACTATACCAGACGAAGAATGCGACGACGCTCGCTTCGAATATCGAGTTCGGCATTCCCAGCATTTACGTAACCCAGTGGATATCACTCGTGAACTCGGGATCAGGCGCTATCGACCAGACACAGCTTGCGGCCTACAACAGTCAAGCATACAACTCTAGCTGGCCTATCGTCTCGGCTCAGACCCCAGCTGCATATCAGAAAATCGCCTTCAACTATCTGACCCTCTTCTATACTTCCTGGAATCAGACATTCACAGCGACAACCTACACTCCGCTCCAGCTGTTCGTAGGAGCCTTTGCGCGTGCGCAGAATGTAACGAAAGGCAGTCCAGTATTGACGACGCAACCCTCCTACTACAACATCACTCTGCCATTCGTTCGATCGCTTCCACTCGATACTGAGACTCTGAGTATCTTTGTCTCCGCCGCTCGATTCTTCAACATAGACAGCCCCGGCTCTGGAATCGGATGCTCCAACAATAATTGCTGGAACGATCAGAACGCGATAAGATCATTCACCATAAACACCGTCGCCCAATCTGCAATGGCGAACGCAGTACAGCTCACAATAATGGGCGAGATCTATGATCTCGGCCCGACAGCAACAAACGCTGATCTCTCTATTCTAGGACTGCAGATCCTCCGCAACTACAACATGCTCACTTATCCTGTACAGCCAAGCAGCGACATCCTGTCCCAGTTTGCATCGGCTAAGAACGATACTATGCTCGTGATTATTGATTTCAGAACAAACGGTCCAGACCCAATGAACAGTGTCCCGGAGATTAGGCACGACGTAGGCATTGCCAACATCATCAGCAATGAGAGCCTAGTTGTCTATGTCACCGGAGAACCGGCATTCAACTACGATATCCAGACACAGACTGTAACGGACATCGAGCGTATCGATCCGATAACGATCACTCTAATCCTCGTCATCGTGGGAGTGTTCTTTGCTTCCCTAGTAGCGCCTCTGATTCCGATCGCCGCTATCGGTCTCTCGATAGGAATAGCCTTCGGTCTCGTCTACCTAGTCGGCTCGTACGTGACTAGCGTCCACTATCTTGTTCTTACACTACTTCCCGTCTCAATGCTCGGGGCAGGCTCCGACTACTGCATCTTCTTGGTTAGCCGTTACGCAGAGGAGCGAAGGATGGGGAGAGGAAAGAAAGACGCGGTCGAGAGATCAGTAACCTGGGCCGGCGAGAGTATCGCTACTAGCGGCGCGACAGTAGTTATTGCCTTCGGGACGTTGGCTTTCGCTAGTTTCGGTCTGCTCCGTTCTGTTGGTATCGCAGTCATGCTGGGAATATCCATCGCTCTGCTGGTCGCTCTAACCTTAGTCCCGGCGGCTCTCTCGCTCTTTGGTGATCGTATCTTCTGGCCTCGCGGTCTCGGTTTATGGAGGAAGAAGAAGCTCGCCGGCGGCAGCTATTATGCTCGGGCGGCGCAGTTCACCGCAAAGCATTCGAAACTGATTCTTCTGTTGGCACTAGCCATCTCGCTCCCAGCAGCCAGTATTGCCGTTTCCTCCCAGACGAGCCATGATCTGATTGGACAGATCCCGTCATCTCTCGAGAGCAAGAACGGATACAATCTTATGAGTCAGGGCTTCGGTGCTGGAACGGTTACTCCAACTTACACCATCGTCCGAACGCCCGTTACGCTCGTTTCGGGCGGCTGGATCAATGTCACTGCCTTGAGAGCGATCTCTCTCGCGGAGAACTCGACGTCCACGATTCTGGGGGTCTCTAAGGTGTATGGTCCAACTCATCCGTCAGGTATTCCTATTCCTTTCGACAGTTTCGGCCAGCTGAACTTGGCGGAGCAGCAGGCGATGATACGGAGCATGACGCCGTTCCTTGGGAGTGATGGGAAGTCTGCGATGGTCTGGGCTGCTTTGGCCAATGAGCCTTACTCTGATCAGGCGATTGCGACTGTGGCTCGGATTCGTGCGAATGTGGATGTTCTTAAGAGCCAGGTCCCGCTGTTGGCTTCTTCCACGATGTTCGTGGGCGGGGCGACGGCGTCGGTCAGTGATCTCGCAACCTCGAGCGGTTCTGATTATCTGAACCTCACAGCTCTCGTTCTGATAGGAGTCTTCATTGTATTGCTAGTGGCTCTGGGCTCGGTGTTTACTCCGATTCGTTTGATCTTTACAATCTTGCTTAGCATCTCGTGGGCGATGGCTGCGACGGTCTACTTCTTCAGGACATACTTCTCCACGGAGCTGATCTGGATTCTGCCGATCATGCTCTTGGTGATCATGGTTGGGCTTGGTCTCGACTACGATATTTTCCTGGTGACTAGGATTCGCGAGTATGTTGCTGGGGGTGCGAAGGATGAGGAGGCTATTGAGACGGCTGTTGAACGTACGGGCGGCATTATCACGGTGACTGGTCTGGTTACTGCGGGGGCGTATGGGACGATGATGCTGTCGCAGATTCCTATGCTTCAACAATTAGGACTGGCTATCTTCATTGTTGTTTTGCTGGATGCTACTCTGACTCGGATCTATCTTGTGCCGTCGATCATGATGATGATGAAACGGTTGAACTGGTGGGCTCCGGGTCGTCTGCGTAGGGTTCCTCCTCGTCCTGAGGACAAGTTGGTCCCGCCGATTCCGTTCAAGACGAAGTTTGGAGTGATCATGGAGACTGGTGCGATAATCGGGCTCTTGTCTGTACTATACCTCGATTACTCCAACAATGCCTACTTCCAAAACTATGTTGGCAGAACAACCGCTACAATCCTGTCTGGCATCAATGTCTGGACGGGGGCGATACTGGGAGTTACCTCATTTCTAGCTACCTACTTCCTCTTGCAGGACAGATCGAAGGTGAAGAGCCCGGGAGGAGTAGCGATCCGATTCCAGCAGTTGACTAGCAAACTTCGTATTCGACCGAGAAAGATCGCAAAGATCGCTCCCACGGTATCTGGACTAACGCTTAGTCTACCGTCTATGGAGCAGATACCTTCCCCAGCGAGAACGGGGACGCTGGTCGAGGCAGCTGGGAAACCTGTTACTCCCGAGAAGAAGCAAGAAAGCTAGTTCTGGGAGTACTGTTCTGTGTCGCGAGGAGCAACTACTTTTGAGAATTCTGAGAGAAGCGTCCCCAGACTGAAGCTTTTCCGCTTCAGTTTTCCCTTATAGGGCGGATAATCGAACAGTCGGCCAATTTAGTGGGCGCAAAATATCAGCATGATTCAACGTGAGAATCCGGGCAGATTCAAAATCACCTCCCCGATTCACGATAAGGGCCTGTTCTGCGCGTGTGTCCGGGTCGAAGAGCAATGAAAGATTACCGTTTGTTAATTCCCCCTCAACTGTGAGTTTCGTGTTTCGAGCCTCAAGTGCAATTGAGATTTTCGAGCAGACCGACGAGCCAGGTAACGCGTTTTCTGCGGGAAACAGGCGGATTAGAGCTTGGAACGGCCCAGTCCGGCCTTGCAGGAACTCCGATTAAACACCGAATAAATGCCGATTAAATTGGCCGCCCTTGACATAATCTATGTGCTCAGTTTGCTGCCTACGCTTCACAGGACGCGGCAATTCAACTCTTCGAGTTCACGGTTTTCGGATTGGCTCTGATGAGCCTCCAGTCATTCCTAGTATTAGGAAGGACAAGGGAACCAAGCCCCACAACCAGCTAGCACGCATACTCGTTTTTTCCAGATGCTAGATTGCTAGTGGGATCTTGACACGCATTTTTCCTTGCCACCCTCGGGTTTCACTGGTGGGTCCGCCCAAGTGGGCCGAAAAAAGTCCTTGGGGGAACCACGCTTCACTTCGGGTCCAGCTCATTGCTGAACCTGGGTTCGCTTTCTGTGTAATCGTCAAACTGTTGTTGATAGTCTATGTCTATTCAGACGTCCTTTCGGACTCCCGCAAAAAGGGGGGGAAGGTTGACGGAGCTTATACTCGATGTGATTACGCTTTGAAGACTGGTGTGTAAGCGAGAATTGTCTCGCTCTTGAAGATACCATTGAGGTGACTAACTCTCTCAACGGAATTCTGCACGATCTCTTCAGAGGTCTTTGCTTGCCAGAGTGCTACGATGTCGAACTGTCCGGGTACGGTGGAGGCTTCTACGAAGCCTGGGATGCTGCTGAGCTGCTTGATGACTTGCTCGCTGGTAGTGTGCTCACAGTTCAGTAAGGAAAAGCCGAGAGCCATCTGGTTCTCGAACTTCTTGCTCGGCGTAATACCGTCGAAGCCGGTGTGAGTGTCGGTTGTCCGAATGTCGCTGATGTTGCGGATTTCTTTGACTGTCTGGAAGATGTTGTGTGGAGTGTTCGGTTTCAGGCGTAAGACTAGGTCATATCGGCCTGTGACCGGGGCGATGATGTCTATCTGGCTGTTGCGCTTTAGCTCCTCAACCACGTTGGTGCTGCGGCCCGGATTGACGGTCGCGAACACGTAGGTCGGGAAATTCATATTGGTTTGCATTGTTGTTTTTTCTACTGCATTTTATTGCAGTATAGTAACACTTGTTACTTATACTTAAGACTTTTATTAGAGACCCTACGTTCCATTACATGACTGGAAGGGAGGAAAGGGCTTGACAATCCACCGAAACAGCACAAGCGTCCCAGAAGCCGTCCGCGAGATCCTCACTAGAAACTACCCTGTCTACCAATGCCTCAAAATGAAACTCATGAACTTCCACTCCCTCGCAGAATTCATCCAGCCCCAGGTCCAACAACTGAGCGGGAAAGAGGCCAGCATCAACACGCTAGTTGTAGCGATCAAGAGATTCTCCGACACTCTTTCAAATGACAAGAGCTCTGACGCGTCGAGAGTTCTCAAAGACGCGAGAATCTCTCTTTCAAGCGGAATAGTAGACGTGACCATACGAGTGCCAAGGAACCAGTTCTCAACGATAGTCAGAGAATTATCAGACGTAGCGGGCGAACTCTCAGAATTCCCGCACATCTTTCCTCTCTCAAACTCGATCAAGCTAATTCTGCCCGCGGAAGATTACGCTCTAGTCCATGGAAAAATGGGACATCTCAAAGAAGCGGCTGCTCAAACAAACGTGGCCAAGGTCATACTCAGCCTGTCGCCGCATGCAGAGATGAATCCAGGCATAGCATCCTACATCACAGAACTATTGTTCAGAAACGGTGTAAACATCCTCGATGCATTCCTAGGGTATGGTGACATCATAATGGTCGTTGACGACAAAGACGGACCCCTCGCCTACGACGTCCTACAACGAGAAATCTACGAGTCCAACCAGCCTACTCCGTAATCGACTGATCAGCCGGGGATCAGATACAGTTCCCTCGGAACCCTCTAGGTCTCTCCTCAAAGAGCTCGTCTGTGGCGCGAGGAGCAGCTGTTTTCGACAGTTCTTGACTGGTAACAGGTTTCTAACCGTGAACGGCAACAGAGAGCTAAGCTCTGTGCGAGGCTGTCGTCCCACTTTGCAATACTTTCTCCTCCTCTCTTACGTTTGTACTTCGAAGACCTCAACCTGGGACTATGCAGAGCATAGACTACCAAGTCTTCTGTAGAACCTGCCAACAACCAACCTATCGAGAGATACGATATCGATCCGACTTTCAGTTCGTAGGAAGACTACTAGTATGCCAGAACTGTGGTGAAACAATCCTCGAACCGGTCGGGACCGGGACGGCGTGCCAAGACTGTTGACAAGCTTGTGGGCGATGTGGTTGTTAGATCTTCGAGAGCGTGCCAATCAGACCCGCAGGAAACGCAAGCGGGACGACCGAGCCAAGAAACCCTCCTCTAGTTTAGACAGTCATCGAGCGTGAATATGTCTGCGGAGTGAAGACTCCAGAACTTCTCACAAAGGTCTCAGCCGCCAAGCTCGATAGGTCTCGGACCAGAATATTGCCACAGTGGATCCGCCGAAGATGAACGCTACGATGTTATGAACTGAAAAATCGGGAGCGTAGAGAACCGGGTAGAGAACGAGCATTACCGTGAACATCGCCGAGAAGAAGAGCTGTCTAGGCAACAAGAAGCCCAAAACGCCGACAAAGTTCTGCAAGACCCCCACCTCCACCTGTTCAGCGAGATGATACACGCCTATTGCATCCTTCTCTACCAACCCTAGTGCTCGCAACTTCTCCAGATGATGCAGCGCAACGCTGGGACTGCTCATTCCCAGAGCACGTTGCACGGACCTCACGCCGATTGTTTCGTTCCTCGTCTTTAGAAGATGCCAGTAGACACGTAGGGTGGCTCCTTTCAGTTCAGACTCTATGATCCTGTCCCGGTCTTCGGTCAAAAGCGGTCTCCTGGTAGAAGAATAGCGTCAGGTCAATACAAGCTTGCTCATTTGACAAAGTGTTTTGATCAGTGAACACCCCGTTCTAAACCGTGGCCTTATGCTCAGCCGCCTCGCAGTCAAGTCCATGCAGCTCGGTTCCAAAACCAGAACCGTCTTCGGTCTGACCCTGGGAATCATCGCCGGCCTTGCACTGATCCTTCTTCCTGGAATAGTGGTCTTGAACACTCACCCAACTACCGCTACGAATCAGCATGTTATGGTCCCATTCACATCCTACGAGGAGCTGCACAACTTCATTCTCACTAAGAGCTGCAACAGCACAGAAGTTCGCAACCTCTACAATCCCACCCCCGCCCCAGTAATCCCGGACACGACTACGAACAGTCTCAACACTGGCGGCCCTTCCGCCACGGTCACTGCGACTGGTGCGACTTCCACATTTTCGGTATCAACGACCGCAACTCCCAGCCACTCTCAAACAAACGCCCAGGTGGCCGGCGTTGACGAACTTGACACAGTAAAGAACGACGGGACCTACATCTACACGGTTACCAATAACACGGTCGCGATCGTCCTAGCATACCCGTACAACCAAGCAAAATTGATGGCCCATGTATCCGTGAACGGTTCTCTGCAAGGAATATTTGTAGACGGCAACAGATTAGTCGTTGTCAGTCAGCAGTACCAGCAGTATCCTTCACCGTATACTGGTACTCTTCAACCCGGTATGGGAGCTTCAATCGCCGTCTACCCGATATACCTCAACATTGCCCAGACTACCTCTCTATCGATCTTCGACATTTCTAATCATACCAGTCCAGTGCGGACAACTACTCTAGTAGTGAACGGAACTCTTGCCGGAGCCCGCCTAATAGGAGACTACGCCTACTTGGTAGCGACACAACCGGTCTATTGCAATGGCCCGATTCTACTTCCGGAGAATGTGGTAAACGGACGTGCGCTGATGATGGGAGTTGCGAGCATCTATCATTCCGATATCGCTGATGTTGCTCACAGCTTCACTACGGTTGTCGGGATCAACGTAACCGAGGTTAACCCTACTCCAGCAGCTAAGATCTTCCTCATCGGGACAAGCAGTAACATCTACGTCTCAACTCATCAGATCTATCTCACTCAGCCAATCTGGAGTCAGAATGAACAGACTGCTGTGCATCGGATCAGCATTGATGGTGGAAGCATCACCTACCAAGCGACGGGAACTGTGTCCGGACACGTTCTGAACCAGTTCTCCATGGACGAGTTCAACGGCGACTTCCGTATCGCCACAACCGGCTATGGTCCCGGTCCAGTAGCGTCAACGGGAGGCGTATCGCCCAGCTACGTGCAACGGACGAACCTTTACGTCTTAGACAGCGGTCTCCATATCATGGGAAGGCTCGAAGGACTATCGCCCGGTGAACAGTTCTATGCGGCCCGGTTCATGGGAGACAGAGCATACTTGGTCACTTTTCAGAGAATGGACCCATTGTTCGTCGTCGGTCTGCAAGATCCTACCCAGCCCAAGGTCCTAGGCCAGCTCAACATCTCTGGCGTCTCGGACTATCTACAGCCCTACGATGAGACCCACTTGATTGGTTTTGGAAAATCTTCGCAGAATGTTACGTGGGAGAACGCTGCACTATTCCAGGGTCTGAAGCTTAGCCTGTTCGATGTAACAGATCCTAGTCACCCTATTGATACTAGCGACTATTTCGTCGGAGATCGCGGTAGCGACTCTCCAGCCTTGACGGATCACAAGTCGGTGCTCTTCGACCAGTCTCTCAACCTGCTGGTTATTCCTCTCACGATAGCGCTGAATCAGACGACTGCAACTTGCGCATGGTGCTACAATCCTCCTGTCTGGCAGGGCGCCTACGTGTTCAACGTCACCGTCTCGAACGGAATCGTCTTGCGTGGGAACGTAACACAGCTCCCAACGGGTCAGCTTCCAAGCTGGAACAACAGCGGCTTCTTCGTCACTCGCGCTCTATACATCGGCAGTGTACTCTACACAATCAGCAACAACATGGTCAAGATGAACAGTCTCACCGATCTCTCAGAACTCAACTCAGTAAGCCTAGCCTAGAAACTTCGAAAGCCCCAACTTCCCTTCTTTGTGTCGCAAGGAATCAACTGTTCCTAACATTTCTTGATTTGTAGCCGGTTTTGGCAATCCTGAACGCTTAAGGGCGAGTCGTGGCCACTAGTGGACGGGATGAGTCTAGATTGGCTATGACATGCAACTTTAGGTTCGAAGTTAGACCAGAAGATCAGATCGTCGAGTTGGTGGCTGAGCATCACACCGTTCACGTCTGTTTAGACTGCCTTGCATTGTTGACTGTTCATCGTCGCATTCATCATATGAAAGTGGAGAAGGTTATTGTTGAGATGGCTGAGCGTACGCCCGTGTTGGCTGAGGCGTGAAGAGCAAGGTCAAGTTCGGAGCCCGACTATTCCAGGCAGCCAACGAACCCTTCACGAATATCATCAAGCGCGCCCAGTTCTGTGAGAAACAACGCTTCGACTCTGTCCTCATAGACGACCATCTACTATACGGCACAAGAGACGCGGCCGCCCCAGAACCCTTCACAACCCTCGCCGCAATAGCTGCTGGGACCCAGAGGATCAGAGTCGGAGTCGCAGTAACAGACATGGTCCGACGCCACCCGGCCATCATAGCCCAGACACTCGCCACCCTCTCCAACCAGTTTCCAAAACGAGTCTTCCTCGGATTCGGCGCGGGCGATTCCATGAACCAGACACCGTTCGGATTTTCTGCGCAACACCGCGTCGGCAGGCTAAGCGAGGGTCTGCGGATTATCCGGCAGCTCTGGAACTCCAGCATCGAGAAGCCTCAGAGCTTCAAGGGCCGATTCTTCTCCCTGAACAATGCATACTTGCAAGCAGGTCAGGAGAAACAGCCAGTCCCATTCATCTACCTGGCAGCGTTTGGACCCAGGATGTTGAAACTCGCTGGCGAATTAGCGGATGGATGGATTCCGCACTGTCATACACCTGCAACCTACAAGATGGATCTTGACACCATCATCGGGTCAGCCCATAATGCGAGTCGAGATTTCGAGGTGTTTCACTCTGCATACTACACACTCTGCTCCGTATCGAACAATCGTGCAGAAGCAGACCGGAACGTGCTGGGTCCAGCCAGATACTTCCTAGCCCTGATACCCGAGGCGCTGAAGAAGATCGATCCCACAGCAAACCATCCCGGCCGAATCTGGGAGAAGCTGTCGAATCCAAAAGAGCAGAGAGAGACCATCCGGAAGATCGCCTCAGACATTCCTGAGTCAGACGCCTACAACACCGTCATCCACGGGACTCCGGACGATTGTATCGAGCAGATCGAAGATTATGCGAACGCCGGCTGCAAAGAATTCATGTTGACCTTCACGCCCAAAGGGGGACTTTGGTCCACAACAGGTGTGGTTGAACAGATTCGGCTCTTCTCAGACAAGATCATCCGCAACAAGTAATGATCAAATGAAGCCTGAAGCCTCCGCGCACAAGCCGCGTAAACCCGTTGCTGAATGCGTTAGTGGTGTTCTGCTGAAAGACGGCTCAGTTCTCGTTGAAAAGCGACGAGCCGATGATGATGCGGACCCAGGACTAGTCTTGCTTCCAGGCGGCCACGTAGAATTGGGTGAATCGCTAAGCCAGGCTCTGAAGAGAGAGATACGCGAGGAACTTGGGATACAAGTCGAAAAGGTCACTCCCATTCGAATCCGCTACTATACAGCCTCAAATGGAGAGAGACAGAGAATACACTATTTCCGCATCAAGGACTGGAAGGGGAGGATCAGATCGAACGAGGCGGAAGATGTCTATTGGGAATCAGACATCAACCATCTAAGTGATGCCATAGAGAGAAAGACGGTCCGCAAACTACTGAGTAAGGCGTCGCGAGTCTAGAACACTCCGAAGCTGTGCTATTGCGATTGTCCATCTCGGGTCGGATTACGGCCTTCTTACTGCTCTGGTATTCCTTCATGAAACCATTTGGCGAGCGAGACCTGGTTCGTGTTTCCAACTTTCTCCACAGTAACAATACCACGTTCGGATAAAGCCGCGACCACTCTGTGAGTCTTCAACCGTGAGAGTCCCGCCTCCTTTGTGATGTGCTTCTGCAAGTACACGCCTCCGTGGATAGATAACACGTTTACTACGCTTCTCTCCTCTGGTTTGAGAGTTCTCAACACTATCGACGTGCTCTCCTTCCCGTTGCTGCTTGACGCGTAATAATTCTTCATCTCAGGCAGCACCAGAAAATAGATGACTCCTACCATGCTGGCAAGAACGGTGCTGAGGAATAACAGCGAGGAGAACAGTACCAAGAATGGGAAAGTGGCCGGGAAGCCGTTCGACAAGAGCTGAGCAAGCACTGCTAACGGCGACTCGGAGGGTGTGAGGACTAGGGCGAGGACGTAGATGGAGACTGCAAGTCCTCCTGCAGCCGATACCAGCATGATCAGGAGGATTTTGAGCTTCTCCAACTCTACTCCTCACCCTCCAAATGTCCTTTCCCTGAACGGTTCTACTGGGGTGTTTGTGGTAGCGGTGGTGGTTTCCATCTGAGGATCATTATTGCGCCGACTATTCCGAGGACGGCTCCAACGATGAAGCCTCCGAAGCCGAAGAAGCTCAGGATGGAAAAGACCAGAATGAAGATTCCCCATGTCTGTCGCTGAGACGGCATGAAACGTAGCATTATCGCCGATAATAGGACGATGATGCCGCAGACCAGGCCGAACACTGAGAGTGCGCCGACGAATCCAGACGCTATGCTGCCTGGGCTACCTGTGTAGCCTCGAGGCCCCTGGAAATTTGTGTAGTTGAGATGTGGCAGTACCACGATGGAGACGGTCAAGAGGATAAGAGCCGCCAGTACGATCAGAGCGCCGCCTATTAGGGCCAGTATTGAGGGAAGGTTCGGGTATTCAGTCGCTGATTTTTGCACCATTTTTTTCATTTACCTCCAGTCATACTACGCGCAGCTTATCGGGGAAATACGTTCAGTGAAACGATCTTGATACAACCGTTCGCGTTGGTTGAAACGATTGTGAAACAGTGAGGAAGGAGAATAGTGATTCATCTACTGACTCCTGTCATGGGATATGCCTCTTCTCATGTAAGGTGCTGAGTAAGCTAGACTGGTCGTTGAGCCATCTTTGACGGGGCTGGCGGTGGCTTCGGTTATCCTCAGCCAGTGGTCGGAGGAATGCCAAAGGAAGGTGTCGTGAAGGCTGGTGCAATGGGTGAGGGAATTTCTCGGTGGACTATGCGCTGTCTTGCCAGGTAGTACGCTACTGCGTATAGCATCGCTGGTATGATTCCTAGGAAAGCGGTGAGAAAAATTGCGGGAAAGAGAAATCCTCCGGTTCCGTTGAAGATAGGAAGGATGAAAACGAGGTTTACGATGCTGATTGCAATTGAGGCTGCATAGGCAGTCCACAATAGCACTCGGCCGGTGCTCAGTTGAAGCGCGTAGGTCAACAAGACCTCGGAGAGGCCTGTGACTGCTCCACCGATAATTGTTAGAACACCAAACCATGCGAATTGCTGAACTATACTGCCGGGGCTAGCTCGAAAGGCTATCGTCGTGAAAAACAGGGCGAGAAATCCAACAATTGTGACGCCGATGCCCACGATGAAGACTATGAGTGCCAGTATAGCGTCTCGAGCATGCTCGGGTCCAAAGGCTTCCCGTCCGAGAATAACAAGCAGAGCACCGATGAGGGCTACGAGTCCACCTATCGCCCCGATGAATGGGATCCAGCTCAGCGCTAGGCCGATGATCAGGAGTAGTAGACCGGTTTTTGTGTTGTCTATCTTGCTCGCTCGATGATATTCCCAATAAGCAGCCACGGATGCGTTGTACGGGTATGGTGGCTGCTGCGGCACGCTACCGACTGGGGGCGTCACCTGAGGAGCCGCAGCTACTAGTGCATTGCCGCAGCTGAGACAGTATCGCGCCGTTGCCATGTTGCTGGCTCCGCATCGCGGGCAAGCTATGGATGACGTTCAGAATCCTCTCTCGTATCGTGACAATGGGCAGAGGAGAGAATTAACCCTTTGAGGGTTGGACAGTTGCGCTAGATAGATCGGGATCTCACCTTGATGGACTGCTCGCCTCTCTCCGACACCGACATCTTCAGCGGCTGATTCCGGCCTTCGGCTTTGTTTGGCGTTAGCCGTGTGACAAGTCGGGAACTGTTCTGGAGTAACCATGGTTTCCCGATTCGCGGAGACCCGGACACTTCTCGGTGTGCTTTGTATAGTGGGCTTCGCAAAGATTCTTTCTACATGTTGGACAGAGGCCCGCGATATCGCGCGGCACTCTGCAGTCCTCACAATACTTCATACTGCACTGCCGAGCAGGCAGATCCATAGCGATCTTCAATTATAATATCGTCATGGACACACTTGAACACAAGAGAAGGTCAAGTGGATGCCGCTTCTTCTTTTGCTTCTCAGCGGCTGCTTCGCCGGTCTAGTAGCAGCAGTCTGCATGACCATCTTTGAGCTTCCCTTCTGGAGAATATGGGGAATGGAAGGAGTGGCGGAATGGCAAGTGAACGCAGCCATAGTCTCCCTGCTGATTCGAGGATTTACGAGGAGAAGAGTGAGCACTTCAATGGTAGCTGCAATGCACTTGCTTCACGGTGCGGCCCTCGGAGTCGTCTTTCGTCTTCTACTGGGGTTGTCCGGAACAACGATCTTGTCGTCCCAAGTCCTGAGCTACGCAATTGTGTACAGTATTCTGCTTTGGATAATCTCTCCGTTTCTAACTAGGGAGTTCTTTGAGACCTCAGGAGGATTTCGGATGACGCGAAACGGGTTGGCGGTTAGCTTTCTCTCGCACATTGTTTACGGGTTCTTCCTAGGACTTCTAACTCCAGTAATTGCATGAGCAATCTTTTTCCCGGAGGGAAGTCACCTGCTTCCATTATCCATGGAGAAGTTGGACCAAATCGGTGCAATCGCGTTAGCTTCCACACTGTTTGCTGCTTACTGGGGGTGAACATGGGCGATATACGCGAAACAATCTCTGTTAGGAGCGAGTTCTCACAAATATGGGACCTAGGGTGAGAACCTACTCGTCAAGGAAGGAGAATAGTCATATCTTCTGGCATTCAAAGAGAGTGAAACACAATTGTTCTCAGCTTCAATGACCGGACAGCAGGCACCTGAGTTCTCTCAATTGCGAGGATGGATCAACACCCCACCGCTGACGATGAAGGAGTTGAGAGGCAAAGTAGTACTACTAGACTTCTGGACTTTCAGTTGCATCAACTGTGTCCGGACATTGCCTCACATGAAGCAGCTGCATATGATGTATGCGAGCGACAAGTTCGTCCTGGTCGGAGTGCACACGCCTGAATTTGCGTTTGAAAAACTTCAAGAAAACGTGGAGGCCGCCGTCCAACGTTTTCGAATCGAGTATCCTGTCGCGAATGACAGTGAGAATGCGACCTGGAAGCTCTATGGAAACCAGTACTGGCCCCGACAGACATTGATCGATGCGAAAGGAAAGATTCGATGGGAGCATGCGGGGGAGGGAGACTATGACAAGATGGAGAACAAGATCCGAGAGCTAGTCGCTGAAGCCGGAATGGATCTTGCTGGCAGCAAGGCAAGTCCAAGCACCACGGAAAAGGCCGGGTCCTGGCCCCGCAAGATTACTCCCGAAATCTACATGGGATCATTGCGGTCAGATGGATTTGGAAACGGGCAAGTCTGCGTGCCAGGAAACTGCAGCGAGTACATCGACCCTTCGAAGCACTCCGTCGACATTCCCTACCTCAGCGGCGCCTGGACACAATTCCCAGAATACGTAATGCACGAGACTACGGACCCCGGATATGTTCTGCTAAAGTACGAGGCTAGAAACGCGAACGCCGTCCTAGGAGCTTTGAAGATGAAACAGCTCAGGGTCAGCGTTCAGCTGGACGGAAAACCTCTGAGCAAAGATAATGCAGGGTCAGATGTCCAGTGGGACTTGGAAGGAAGCTATCTTTCGATCGCAGAGAACAGGCTCTACGATATTGTACGAACCCGAGACTTTGGGTCTCATGAACTGAAGCTTAGCACAAAGGCAAACGATCTATGCGTCTACACGTACACTTTCGGCTGATGATTTTCGAGAAATTTCGAAGAAATCAGCGATCGATTGTTGAAACAACAACCTCCCTTTAGTTTTCCCCACAAAACCCAGGGAGATCCAGCAGAAGCGCAGAGTATCCTAGCGGACCTGAAAAATAGAAAGGATAGGTGGGAGTTCTGGTTGGGCGCTAGTCTCTCAGTCTGCCCATTGCTTGGATTATGGGCTGTCGGCCGCTGACTGTCTGGTAGGGGCGAATCTTCTCGGAGTTTCCGCTGCTGTTCGGTTTCGCCAGAGTGTTGATTTTGACCCAGTCCGGTATGATCACGGCCCGGATCAATTCCTGCACAGTTATTCCGCGGTCTTCTGCTTCGTTGGTTAGGAGGTTGAAGTTCTCGTCACGTAGAGACAACATGAATTTTGCCAAAGAGTCACCTAATTGAGAGGGAAGTTGTTCGACGGTGGCAGTTCATATAAACATTCCGAAAAAAAGTACGGAAGATTTCCCCTCAAGAGAGTAAAAAATTACGAAGGAACACCTATCAGTCCGTGCTCAGTTCCGAATGTTCGAGAATAAGAGCGACTTCTCCGTGTCTACATTGCGAGAACCAATAGAACTACACCTCAACGAAGCCCCAAAACTTCGCAGCCCAATCCTCATCGCGGGACTCCCGGACAGCGGACGTGTCGCGAAGATTGTTCTCGACCATCTCGTCAAGACCCTCAAGGCCGCTCCGCTCGGCTATCTACACTCCGACTATCTCCCACCGCGTGTTCTCTTGAAACCCGACGGGACCCCGGAACTGATGAAGCACGAATTCTACTACTGGGTCAATGGCAGTGAAGGTGGCAACGATCTTGTCCTCTACACTGGAGACGCTCAGCCGATTCTTCCTGAAGGCGCCTTTCGCCTTTCGGAGGCTGTGGTCGATCTTGCAGAACGACTAGGAGTAGGTACACTGATCACGGTCGGAGCTTTCATTACGGGAAGAATCTCCGACAATCCAAAAGTCTACGGAGCAGCTAGCGAATCCGACCTCGTAAATGAACTCAAGTCTCTTGACGTTCAGATCATCGACAGCGGCGCGGTAACCTGGATGAACGGGCTAATTCCAGGCCTAGCCAAAGTTCGAAACTTGAAAGGACTGTTCCTCTCCGGGGAGACATCCGGTTTCATGGTGGACCCGAGAGCGGCCATGATCATCCTACGGGTCCTGATACGCAAGCTTGGCTTGCAGATCGAGATGAAGGAGTTGGAGGATCAGGCAAAGGAGATTGATGATGCTCTCAAGAAGGGCAGCGAGAAAGAGTCTCCCTCTGGCCGCCCGGGCAAAGGAAAGTACGTAGGCTAGTTAGGTTATCCACCGACTGTAGACATGGGATAGGATTCATCGCTCTATAAGCGAATAATGACTCTATCAAAACAGGTAACTGCGACCGAATACCGCCGGGACTGTTGCTATTAGAACGTCATCAGAGGTAGATCCTGTCCCTAGGGTGAGGTTTCCTTGTCTTTGTTCAATTGTTCTTTGACCGATTTGAAGAATTCCTGATTCTCGATCTTGCCCGCTTCCGACTTAACTGCCTCCAAGTCGATCTTCAGGTTCGCATGAGTCACTTTGTGTCGCTTAAGGTAGAGCAGAGTAAAGCCGAGAACGGCGGCGATTATGGGAGCGAGAATGGCGAAGTAAAAGGTGGAATTATTTGCCAATGGTGCAGCCTTTACAAGTACGCTGGACGATGTGGACCCGGTGAGCCCGCCGTTGTCAGTGATGGTCAGCCTGACCGTATAGTTTCCTGGACTGGCATACGCATGGCCTATTGTTACTCCGGTACCGCTCGTTCCATCTCCGAAATCCCATCGATAGGTAGTGATGGAACCGTCTGGGTCAGTGCTGGTTCCTCCGTCGAAACTGATCGTTGAGCCGGTGATCGTGCTCGAGGTCGAACTTGACAATCTTACTATTGGGGGTCTGTCCTGGATTACGACTGCAAGGCTGGCGGATGCCGTTGAGCCGCTATTATCTGTCACAGTCAGAGTAACTGTATAAGTTCCCGAGGTCGTGAAACTGTGACTTGCAGTGGAGCCTGAGGCCGTCGATCCATCCCCATAGTTCCACGAATATGCTACTATCGTTCCGTCCGGGTCATAGGTTCCGGTTGAATTGAATGAGAGCGGTACACTTGTCAGCGCTGTCGTAGCGGATCCTGTTACTACGGCGATCGGGGGTCTATCTTGGAGCTGGATGGCGCGCGTCGTTAAACCGGAGTTAGCGGGAACAGCAGAGTCAGACGCTGTAATGTTCAGTGACCATAATCCCCCAGGCTCATTACCCTTTGGAGTGTAAGTCCCGACCCAGAGATTCAAGCTAGTGTCATACACCGTAGGGACTCTTGTCGCATAGCCGCCTCCGCCGAAGGCTAGGGTTGATGTTACGTTTCCTGCTTGGAGGTTGGCACCGCTGGGGTACGTGATTGTAGCATTGAACTTGATGGGTTCGTTGGCCAGAAAGTAGTTCTTGATTGTAACTGAGATCGAGAGAGTTGCTTGTTGCAGTTGCGCCGATGCCGTAAGAGTTCCGCTGGGCCCGGTGTTACCGAACCCATCATCATATCCGTTGCTGGCTAGACTGGCGGCCCAGGTGCCAGTCTGGTTTGTGCTCGATGTCGGATAGAGCGCGACGAATAGCTGTGTCGTGGCGTTGTAGTTGGCGGTTAGGCTAAGGATTGTATTGGTTGGACTCGTCAGTCTGATAATCGCGAGCCCCGTGGACGCGATTTGCCCGTTCGGGTAGATCGGCTGAAATGAGAAGGCAAGGGTCTCGGTCCGCTGATAGACACTCTTCGAGGCGGACAAACTCGAGATAGTCACGGGAGCCGGCCCAATATTGAAGGTCTCAGTATCAGATGGAGTCTTCACGGTAGTTCCAGTTACTGATGCAACGTAGCTCTCCGTTGTTGTTGCGTTTTTTGGAATCTGCCAAGAGTCGGTAATCTGTCCGTTCGCCAGGACAGTTACAGAATGGGAGTATACGGTACGCGAAGTTACACTAGTCTTGATCATGACAGATGCACTGGTTCCGGGAGAATACCCAGTTGCGATAACGGAGACTGTTTGAGTTCTCTGATATTGGGTCTTGTCGGTTATACCGATGATGAATGAAGATGCCGCAACACTGGGGAGACCAGTAGGTTTGCCTTGGTCAACACGTATGTGATACGTGCCGACGAGAGATGTTGATGATCCTCCTGGAAAGTCGGGACCCGGGTACGATACGACGATCATGAATGATGTTTCGGTCGGCCCTGTTGTATGCGCGATTGTGTTGGAGGTGACCGCGTTGTTAGCGGGGTCTGTTACGGTGAGCGTGAACTCGTAGGTCGTAGATGGAACCGCTTGCGCTACGCTCAGGACCATCGTGATACTAGATGCTTCCTGGCTGTATGCAGGCAGGGCAGAGACATTGTAAATCTCTGCAGCATGAACCGATACAGGGAATGCAAGGATCATCATCGCGAAGGCCGGCGAGAGGATGAGAATCTGCTTCGCTCTTCTCAGATGTTTCATGACCAGCGGCCTCACGAGACGGACATGCCAAAGCTCGCAAACGACAAAAACTGCGCGTAACTGAAGGGGACTCCAGAAAGTAGCTGGTTTTACGCGATTGGCTTCGTTTTTCCAGCTTTGGGCTAGCCTTCTTCCGCAGATGCTTTGTCTCCTCGGTTTCCCCACAGAGAAATAGAAGAGCGCAAGAGACACTTTTTTCTGAGAGCCTCAAACCGCTTTCCTCTATCATCCACAGATGAAGTTCGATAGTCTTGTAATCCAGTCATTGAGACATCAAACGAATGAGATTGATGATGCTATCACGAAGGGCAAGACGAAGGATCCTCGTCCGCTCAACTACGTAAGGCGAAGTACGCAGGATAGAGTCCTATCCCAGCTTTCAGTCTACACTAAACGTCTGATAGTAACTCAAAGGAAAAGGTACTAGCGCCGGGGTCCGAAAAATGAGGAATCGCATCGTCGTTGCGGGAGGCAGTGGCTTTGTCGGCGGCTTTCTCACTAAGAGTCTTCTCTCTGGAAACAACGATGTCGTTGTCCTGACCCGATCGCCGCGAGCATTTGCCTCCCAGCCAATCCGTCAGATCCAATGGGATGGGTGTACGCTGGGCGACTGGGTGAAAGAACTCGACGGTGCAGGAGCACTAATCAATCTGGCCGGGCGATCAGCGAATTGCCGGTACAATGAGCATAACCGGCGGGAGATTCTGGAGTCCCGAGTTGAATCGACGAGGGTCTTGGGTGAGGCCATCACTCGTTGCAATAGACCTCCTCCTGTCTGGCTCAACGCCAGCACAGCCACTATCTACAAGCACACGTCCAACAGGGAGATGGATGAGGCGACCGGTGAAATTGGTGCGAGCCCAGAGGCCAAGGATGCATTTTCAATAGAAGTCGCACAGGCTTGGGAACAGACACTCGACAAGGCGCCTACCCCTTCGACGCGGAAGGTCGCGCTGCGCACCGCCATGATCTTTGCCACCGACAGTGGTGGAGTCTACAGGACCCTAAGGTCGCTTACGCGTTGGGGACTGGGAGGCACAATTGCGGGCGGCCGCCAGTTCATCTCCTGGATTCACGAAGAAGATTTCTGCAGAGCAATCCAATGGCTGATCGACCAGGAGGATTTCAGCGGGCCGGTCAACATAGCCTCGCCGAACCCGGTTACCCAACGCGCGATGATGAGAATCATTCGTCAAGAGCTTGGCGCACCCTTTGGACTGCCCGCGACGCGCACGATGCTCGAGGTCGCAGCTTTTGTTCATAGGACTGAGGCTGAGCTGATAATCAAGAGCCGTCGAGTTGTGCCGGGCCGGTTGATAGCTGCCGGATTCCAGTTTCATTTTCCGAGAATGGAGGATGCGGTGCGAGAGATTGAGGGCCGTTTACGATCTGTCTGAGATTCGGTTTGACTCCTGTCGCGTCGGTTTTGAGCGCAAGATCTGGAGTCAAGCCATTTATTTTGACACTTCTCAATATCAATCATGCTGTCACCTGAATCTACGGTGGTGCCGAACCGGCCGTCGTCAGTCTTCGACGGGAAGCTTGTTCGTACAAAGATTAGCACGCCTCTTGGGTCGATGGTCGCGGTCGCAGACGATGCCGCACTCTACCTTCTCGAATTTGAGAATCGGGTGGCATTAACCGGTGAGCTTCGTCGTCTAGAACAAGAGTTCGGATTGTCCCACCTAGGCAACAGCACCGTTCTCGAAATGCTCGTGTCTCGACTAGATGACTATTTCGCCGGCAAGTCGGCGGACTTCAAAATACCTACAATCCAGCATGGCACAAATTTCGAAGAAGCCGTCTGGGACGCTTTGAAACAGATTCCTCCCGGACGGACACGGAGCTATGGTGAGATTGCCAAGGAGCTAGGACAGCCAGAGAACTCCCGTGAAGTTGGACGGGCGAACGGGTCCAACAAGATATCGATAGTTGTACCGTGCCACAGAGTGATTGGCGCGAATGGTTCGCTTGTAGGTTACGGCGGAGGATTATGGCGGAAAAAATGGTTGCTTGATCACGAGCGACGGTACGCATGGGCATCGTTCGAACATGACTAAGAACAGATTCATTTTCTCTTGGTCTGCTTCTTGAACTGGAGCCAGGTTAGGTACGGATAGGACAGCCATAGGACCAACGCGTAGAGCGCAATAGCCAACAGGTTTCCCACAGTGCTCTCAGCAGACTGTTAGTCTACCAGTCGTACTTTGAACGCAGATCGGTATCGTGGTCTAGAACTGATTTCAGATTCGTCAAGTAGTATCCCCATCTTGACGAGCAATCTGCGAAGTGTTCCGGGTCATTGAAGTCTGTATGACGCAATGTCAGCAGCGTTCCTTTGCCTTTCTTGGCAACTCTGAATGAGGCAGTAGTATTCGTCACCTTTCCGCTCTTCAGCTTGTCATTCCACGAGAAGGAGACGCTCTTGTTGGGATCGTACTGTTTTACCTTGCCATTCATATGATAGCCTCCAAACCAGTCGAACGAGTAGGTTCCCACCTTTCTTAGGGACTAGTTTCGCTTTCGAGAGGAACCATTTCGTAAGCTTCTTCGAATCGGTCAAAGACTCGAATACCTTCTCGACTGGGGCTTCGAATAGTAGGATTGTTCGGCCGCGAATGACTTCGGCATATCAGATTATTCAGGGCTGGATGCTCGATGATATTTGAAAGTTAACTACTAGCAGACAGTTGGACGGGTGGCCGCTTCGGTCGCTACGCTAAGAAGCGACAGAAAAAGAACTGTTTGGGAAGTTTGACTTCTGAGAAGTTACTTCTTTGCGTAGACTTTGGCGCTGTTCTGGCCGGTGGACATGTTGCCTTGGCCTTCGATCCATCCGGTCGAGTTGTTCAGCCAAGCCAGTTTGGGTGACTGGGTCATGAAGTGTAGCTCACCTTGCCAGGTGGCCGTCTGTGGTCCGGTCGACTTTCCTTTGCCTCCGCCGGAGACGACTACCATGTCGCCATCCTTGGTGTTCATGAGCGACTTTACCTGAAAATCACTGGTTCCATCGGTCTTCAGATTGACGCTGACGGTGGCAATGGATCCGCCGTGGAGTTTACCGCTGAACTCGCCTTGGTCATTCATCTCTAGCTGTATTCCGTTTTGTCCAATGTCTTTGATGGTGGTGGTGACGTTCTTGCTCTTGATCTCGTAAAGAAGTTCGCCCTTCGTAGTTGTTGTTTGGGTTTGCATTTCTTTCTCGAAGCTACGAGCCAGATGGTTTCTATATCAACGTTCTTCGATCACTATACTTTTGCGCCCTTCCCCCGCTGTCTCGAGGACGCTACAGACTGCTATTGACCTTGCATCAATTAGTATCGCAGCTCCAGTCTGACAAGAATGCTGTACAATAGTATAGTTTAAGGGACGGGACAACAGCCAACGCCAGTCATGACACTCAGGACCGCGGATTCTTCGACACGCATATGGGAGAAAGGAAAAGCAATAGTTCCAAACGCGCCAATCTGCAACTGCCCAATCGCGACCAGCCTCAGCCTTCTAGGGAAAAAGTGGACAATGCTCGTCCTTAGAGACATTGCGATGCGTGATATGGGAAGGTTCAGCCAGCTCATGAAAGGAATCCCCGGAATAACCCCGAGAATGTTGTCGTCTCGACTGAAGGATCTCGAGAGGCATGGAATGATCGTCAAGACTGCCAACCGCAAGTCTGCAAAGGCTGCTAAATGGTATCCCACCGAGAAAGGCTGGGACGCGCTCCCAATACTCTTCAGCTACACCGCCTTCGGATCCAAATGGTTCGCCTCACAAGTATTCGAGGACGGTAAACCCCGAGAAATCGCCGAGATTTATCCGCAACGGAATCTTAAGGACATGTACGTTAACCTCGACGTTGATAGGGCCCGACTTAAGAGATTACAATCACTCGGTCTACCTCCCAAGACCAGCTGGTAATGGCCCAAACACAGACTAGTAACCGGGGATTGAACATGCTTCTAAGTTAGGAGCAATCGCAGGCAAAGGTAGATTTATCTATGCCGATAGCCGCTAACTATGCGGATTGGCGAGTACTATGCGCGGTGACACTATCAGCGAGAAAGACTCCATTCGAGCAATCATGGCTCCGTTGCTGACGGATGAGAAGACAATTCTGAAGAGACTGGTCGAGAGATCTCTCGATCTGTTTAGAATTGATGACTCGACGGGAGATCTCGTGTTGGTGATTCCGAGGACCAAAATTACAGACAAGGAGTACTTGGGATTACTCTTAGTAGCAAGATTCCTCGCATTCAAGGCCGGTTTGGCGAAACAAGATTCGATGACTCTTAGTGATCTTGTTGATAAATCTGGTATTAATGACAGCACCGCAAGCACTAGACTATCTGACTTGAAAGCAGACCGCGTTGCGGAGACTGTCGCGAGAGGAGAGTATAGGGTATCCTCCCCGAATGCGGAACGCTTCCTTCAAGACGTTAGGGTTGGACTGGATAAGATGGACCCTGGAGACGCAGCCAAAGAAATTCTAGCACCTAGCGAAAACTTTCCCAAGATAGGGAAGGCATCAGGGGTTCGAGATGCGATTCTGAAGGTCCTAGCAACTCCGTGGGGAAGACAGCCTAGAACTTGGCGAGAAATCTACGATGCTCTCAAGAGCAACCAGCACTATTATGGAGAGGGCAACGTTTCAGGGAGCCTTACCCAACTGGTTAAGGAACTGAAGAAGGTTAGACGTGTGAAGATGGATAACAAGACGGGATATGTTCTTGATGAATGATGCGCATGGAGTACGCGAGTCAGAAGCGAATAGGTCGTGGGGCAGAAGTTGAGACCACTCACTCTCTCTAGGGAAGACGAACGTCTCGCGCAACTAAGAGACATAATGCAGGATCACAAGGGTAAGTCGAGCGCAGTTTCTTCTAGAGATCTTGCCGATAAACTTGGGATCAAAGAACGTGACACATTCAGCATTACTCGTTCACTGATAGAGAAGGCGATGAGAAGGTTTTCAATGCCAATCGGCGCAACGAACGCTAAACCTCCGGGATATTTCTTGATTGAAACCAGAGAAGAGCTTGATCAATACATGATCATTCTAGAGCAGAGGAAATTGCAAATCGAGAGCAGGAAGAACTTGGTTTATCAGAACTATATCGATGAACACGGTCCTCTAGATGAGGACGACGAGTAAGACGCGTTTTTTTCCGACTATTCTCTAGGACTATGCGATTGACTGTAATGTTCGCGGTGCAGTTCCTTTGACCTCGATGTGAAAAACTGAATCTCTCGTGTCGGGCGACAGGTCATAATATCCAATTTTCCTTTTTATCAACTCAGTCCAATCCTCTTCGATCAGTGGGGATCGGAATCCAATTTCATACCCAATACTCCTGCGTCCCATCTTCGAAGCTATCTTAGTTGTAGTGCCGCTACCGAGGAAGGGATCTAGAACAGTGTCTCCTTCGTAGGTAAACATCCGAATGAGTCTTTTGGGAAGTTCGTCTGGAAAAATAGCCATTCCCGCTGTTTGCCTCGCACCATTGAATCGCCACACGCCGTTGAAGAGCTCCCTCCAACCGGGCAAATCTATTCTCTCCTTTTCTTTGTTGTCTGGAGGCCTCGGAGGCAGACCTCGTTTCTTGAAGATCGCGATATACTCGTAATTGTAGCTGACGTATCCATTGCGTGGAAATCCGTAGGATCCCATTACGCTGGCGCCACCCGTGGTTCTGGTCGTCGGGATCTTCTGCCAAATTATGCTACCAAGATACAGAACCCTCCTCCTTCGGGAGGTTTGCAGAATTATGTTGTTAACGAGATAGGAGTGGAGAGGTATGATTTGATACGGCGTTTTGCCTTCTGCTCTAATATATTCGTCTCCAATATTGATGCACATCCTGCATCCTGGCTTCAATACACGAAGGCATTCGTCCCACACTTTGTTCAGTTTCTGGAAGTAACCTACTAGGGTGTCTCTGTATCCGATCTGCCGGTGGTTGCCATAATCCTTGATGTTCCAATAAGGAGGGGAGGTGACAACAAGATGCACAGTGTCGTCGTCGACCGCTTTCATCCAGCGCGAATCGGAGCCTAGGTACAATTGATGAGATGCAGAAGAGCTCTGCTCCCGAATTGCGGGCACGGTTCGGTTAACCAAGACGGGGCTGAAGCCGATTCTGCACGGCTAGCTTTAAGGTTTGGCAAAATTTTTGGAGAAATAGGCGGAGCAATCAGATTGGATTGGCGATATCAAAGAGCTGGATACGAGGGGGTGAAAGTTTGGAACGCGATGGGCGAGGTCAAAGCATCTCGTTTGTTAAGTCCCAACACAAAAAAACGCTTTATTCAGTCGCGTTGTCCACCCAGCCATGAAGGTATTTCTCGACGAGGAGGCCCGCGAAGGCGCTGTACGTGTCGACCTTGCGTGGGAGCTGTTCTTCAAATCGAAATCAAATCTTCCTCAAGGACATGGGGCCAGACTCATCCCGTTCACAAGTTGGCTCTGGGACCAGCTCGGCTACCGAGCAGGGAACCTTAACAGGGACTCGCAGAAAGAGCTGACCCTCGCAATTCCCGCATTGGGCCAGGAAGCACTCGACTTTCTCTTACGAATAGTGTCATTCTGGGCTGAAGAGATCCATGTGAAGAAGGGAGGAACGGTATCCGAGAACCTGTGGAGGAAACCTGTTGTCAATGTCTTCGACGATAAGAATCTCGATGGATCCGAACGAGCACTTGTCCGCCCTGGTGATGAGTCGTACACTCGCTTCTTGATGCCGCTGCTCGGGCCTGGTCGAGCCTTCTTCAGAGTCCGGGTCATCAATAATGGAGCGTCCGCCGCACGCTATCACAGTCACTCTGAAGTCGACGAATACTATCTAATTCTAGAAGGCTCAGGGACTCTACGATACAACGGCAAGGAGGTCATCGTCAAGCGTGGAGACTTGGTTTCCAAGCCGGCGGGTCCCGAACCTGCGACCCAGCTGATCGCAGACCGTGGAGAAGAGATGCGGATATTGGACATGGAGATATGGCACGATCGAGCTCAGAGCTCAAAGGACCTGATCTGGAACCCTGACTTCAACGAACTCTTGATGAGCGGAGTCGGCTGGGGAGCTCTAGTCCCGGCCGAGGCCCTTATGCCTTCCGAGGATTTTGACAAACACTACGATGAGGGATACCGGAGAGCCAAAGACGGCGGGTGGGTCCCGTCAAAGAACAGGGGCCACAAGAAGATCAGAGAGAAGTAGCCAGCCTAGGACAGGGTTAGAGGGCTAGTCGTTCTCGAAGACCATCACGTCTTTCGTCTTCTTCACCATGTCGCCGAAGACTCCCTTGTATCTGGTAGCGCGAATCGGCGTATCGTCGATGTAATGGTACTCGTCTCCATCTTTGCGCCTAGGCTTGCCAAGGATCAACTGATGATACTTCACGCCATTTTTTTCTAGCCAGGCGAGAGTGTCTTCTCTATGGTCTTCTGTTCTGGCTGTAAAGAAGCAGATGAACTGCCCCTGTTCATACCATTCGTTAATCTTTGCGATCGAGTTGGGATATGGCTTGGCCGATGACATCAGTTCAGGGCGCTCATTGTCCACATGCTCGCAGATGACTCCGTCAATGTCAATGATGAATATCTTCCTCAACGAGACTCGTAAAATGAATAGCTAACTGAATGCTTAGAACGTTTCTAATTGCCCCCTAAGAGTAACAGTCGATTTACTTTCGAGGATTCGCGAGTCGGTAGAAACCGTGAAAAACAAACGCGTAGTCATGACGGTGTTCGTGATCTGTCTAGTAGCTGTCGCTGTTCTAGCATGGTACCAGAGTCTACCTAAACCCAATGGCGGCCCGGCGACCCCCACCGCGCACTGGACAGAATACACGCTAACGAAAAACGGCAATCACACGCAGCTTCAAGCCTCGTACAGCGATGGACAAGTAACTACGGAACAGGTTCTCTGGCTGAATTTTGACAATAGGACAGCGGTCTACAACTATTTCGGCTGCAATCCTTCGATGCCTGGCTGCACGCTTGACGGCTGCGCCTTCACAGTACTAAATGATACGGCCTCGGAATACAGAGTGAGGGTCTACTGCGCACCCGGTGCATGAATCCGTAACCGAGCTGTCAAAGGGTCTAGTTATGGGCGCGTTGGATGGTTCTGACCAATCTAGGTAGCGCGTGTAGGTTGGGAATGCGATAATCGGGGGCTCCTCTATGGTTGCCTCTTCGGTTAACTATGACGCTGGCCATTCCGACAGCCTTCGCCCCTTCAATGTCAGTTCTCGGATTGTCGCCAACGTAGACGCTAGACTTTGGTTCAACTCCGAGTTTTCTCGCGATGAGACTGAATGACTCGTGGCCGGGCTTAACCCTCGGCGTGTCTTCACCTGCGACCACGACAGCTTCGAAGAGATCATGGAACGGGACTTGTCGAATCCGCTTCCGTTTCATCCCTGGCGTTCCGTCGCTGTCAGAGACTATGCCGAGCCTGTAGCCCGCACGTTTCAATCTGTTTACAGTCGGCTCGGCGTCTCGAAAGGGAGGACTATTCGCCGCGTAAACCTTCCAGTATTGGAGAGTTAGATCATGGATCCAGCCCGGGTCCATCCTCTTCAGTCCCAGTTCCTTGAACAGGGTCTTCCACCAGACGTCTCTATTGTACCGGAACTTTCGCCCCAGCATTTCATGGTCGATGCGCCGCAGATGCTCAAACAATGCGATATAACCCATAGAGTAACTATTTTTCTTCAGGCGTTCTGAAACAATCTTCGCGACCGTAAGCAGCGCCAATCTGGCGCCTATCAGCGATCTCAGCAGAGTGTTGTCTAGGTCGAAGACGACCGCTTCGATCTTTCGAGTCGGAATGACTGCGGCCTTCTAGTTGTATGTCTCGGGTCTTCTGTCCGCGAACCGTTCTCTTCGTAGACGGTTATGGAGTGAAAGGTCAATTTCCTGTATGGCAATTTCCTCTCCGATCTTGTTGACTGAGGATATTCTCGGAAACGAGATCTTGGTTCGATGATCCTCTCGAAGGCTAATGATCATGCTGTGGCCATCAAACCAGGGTGGCGCATAGACGTTCGGCGCGACGATCGGTATCCGGTTCTCCAAGCAGCGAACAGTAACATATTGTCGCCAGGGCGTTATTCCAGATTTCACAATTCTCGACGGGCAGAGTATCAATTCAGCGCCATTAAGGGCATAGATCCGTGATGGTTCGGGAAAATCGACGTCGTAGCAGACTAGTATGCCGATTTTGTACCCTTTCAACCGAAAGATGGGATAGGAATTTCCAGGTTTCGCATGTTTCCTTTCAAACTGGAACAGATGGACCTTGAACTGTCGTCCAATGATTTCCCCATCGGCTCCGATAACTGGACTACTGAGTCGCATCTGCCCCTTGACCTTCTCATAGAACGCGCCTCCAACAACGGCAACCCCGTACTCCTCAGCCAACGATTGCAAGGCGGGCAGAGGGCTCATGGGCGCCGGAATCGCTTTCTCAGGCAACCAGTGTTCTGGTAGACAAATTATGTCGACCTCTTTTTCAGCGGCCTTCTTCGCCAGCTTTATCGCGTGAAAGATCGTATCTTCTGTAGACGTCTCGATCGGCCTAGTCTGCACTGCAGCGGCTCGGATGATCTTCTTCGCCACTAAAGAAACAGTCCCAGGTTAGTCCTTCATTCTCTTGACGGCCAGGTCCACCAGCTGCCGAGCAACTTCGCGCTTCTGAGCAAGAGGAATGTGCACAACTCTCTTTCGGCCGTCCACAACGTAGAGTTCGTTCGTGTCTGCTTCGAATCCTACGCCTTCGTGTCCCACGTCGTTTGCGGCTACTAGGTCAGCGTTCTTCTCGTGTATTATTTTGAGGGCTTCATCGATCAGCTCTTCATTGGACACTTTATGTTCAGTCTTGAAGGCGACAAGGAACGTCTTCGGGCTCGCCCTTCGGATCTCCTCTAGTATCTTGGGAGTTGCACGAAGCTCCAGGTTGAGCTGCGGTTTCTCGCGGGTCTTGATCTTCTTTGGGGCGATTGTTACGGGACGATAGTCTGTTGGAGCACCTGCAGCGAAGACAAAGTCGGTGGCGGTCCTCTTGAGCTCTCCCTGAACTGCTTCTAGAAGCTGGCTAGTGCTCTCTACTCTGATCGTCTTGATGCCTGAAGGGGGGGTCACTGTCCCTGGACCCATTATCAATGTCGTGTCCGCGCCACGTGAGGCAACCTCCTCTGCGATTGCAACGCCCATCTTACCCGAACTCCGATTAGTGACAATCCTGACGGGATCTATGTGTTCGACTGTGGGACCAGCCGTCACCAGGACTCGTCGACCCTCCAAGTCCCTAGTTTGACCGGTTGAGAAACGCGCGATAACTGAACGAACGATCTTTTCCGTAGAGGCGATCTTCGCCTTTCCTTCCGAGACTTCTGGCTCGATGAATTCCACTCCAATCCTCTTTAGTCGAGAGATGTTCTCTTGGACGATCGGATGATCATAGAGCGGCTCATGCATCGCAGGCGCGATCATTACTGGTATTCGTGAGCCAATAGCTGTCGCGGCGACCGTGGTAACGGGAGTGTCGTCGATTCCAGACGCCAACTTTCCAATTGTATTGGCAGTTGCAGGTGCAATGAGAACAAGGTCTGCATGGCCCTCGCTCTTTCCGCCAAGGACGATGTGTTCCAGTTTTCCAGTCAGATGTGTGACGACAGCGTTTCCTGTCGCCCACTCGAGAAGGTCGGCCCCGATCATTTTCTCCGTGGAAGGAGAAGTAACCGCGTAGACGTCCGCTCCGTGTCGCATAAGCTCGCGTGCTATCTCAGGCGCCTTGAACGACGCCACGCTACTAGTAACTAGAAGCGCAATCTTCTTTCCAGCTAGCTCTCGACCCTTTGACGAAATAATGTCCTTGGAAGGATGGCTCAAGGTTCGGCGCAGCGCCTACCTCTTCAGCTTCCCTGTCTCATATGCAGAGTCCAGTAGCTCGATTATCTCGTTGAGAGTGTATTTGCCAGCGCTAGCTGGAATCCTGCGCAAAATATCAGGTAGCGCAGGAAGCATGGGACGAATGAAAGCGGGGATCTTCTCGTACATCGACTGAACCCCAGCCACTATCTCCTCTGCATCCTTTCCTTGGATACTGGTCCCCTTCGGTTTTGCCTTGGTCTTGCCACTCAAGATACCCACCGCTTGGTTGGCGCTCATAGTCTTACCATATAATGGGTTCTCGCTCGCCTGAAGATGCCTGCTCGCCCTCTTTGAGCTGGGTCTCCGTCCTGTACGAACGTCTCCAAAGATTCCGTGGAAGCGCCGCGGTCTCTCGTTCAGGGGAATAGCGGAGCAGGCGAATCCCCAAAGCTTGGTAGACTCGTCTTTACGGCGACACGGTGCAAGAGGGTCCAATAGTGCCATTTTCTCCAGAGCCGCCTAGAGAATAGGATGAAGAGTAAGTCAGCCAAGACTATCAGCGGATTGGCAAGGCCAATGCTGGCTATCAGACCAAAAACTGCGATCGGAAAGACTAGTCCAATCCCTAGCGCTACTTTCTGTTCTTGGTTGTTTGCACTACCCATCGATTTGTAAGCTCGCATCAAGATGAATATGGCCAGAACGATATCCAATACCATGGGAATCTCTGGAGGAAGACTTGCCCCCGCTGCTATTCCACCTGCTAGCAGAGTTGCGGGAAACAATAGTGCGCCAACGAATGCAAACCTGCGAGGGCTCCATCTCGGTTGGCCTGGGTTCGCCTTGAGAAAGTTCGCGGGAAGTTTTCTAGCTAGGCCGACGAAGGCTGCCGCGACTAGCCCTGAGAAGAGAAGCAAGGCTCCGCCAGGGTTGTAGCCAGAGTAGATTGCGGATACGAAGACGAAGAGGAAAATCGAGTCGAGAATGAAAATGAAGACTGTCGCCGATAACCGCGAGCCGGAGACGAGGCTTTTCGATTTTAGCTCTGGAAATACAAGACCGAAGAGAAAGATCGGAAGCCCGATGCTGTAGACCGAGTGAAATATCAACAGTCCAACAGTCCAGACCCAGTTCACTCCTAGCCAGTGACCATAGAAGCCGAGATTACCGACCGGGCCTGCCTTCGAATAGAAGAGAGTCCAGAGATCCAATCCTTCTTCGACAATTCCATAGGCTACTCCTAGGAGGAAGACTGAGGCCCAGCCTTTCTTCCAACGAATCATAGCCTCGCGTATGAGGATGACTCCCGAACCGTACAGTCCCAAATTCGCAGCTAGAAATAGGAAGAAGAGTGGCGGAAAGATCACGAGCAGGGTGATTTGGCTTGAGGCGGAGAGGTATTCTGGAATGCCTGGAGTTAGGAGAAGAAAGAACAATATTGGATGAGACTTTAGAAATCGGACTAGTCTGGAAAGCATGCTCATAGGGGGCGGGCTTGGATTGGTCAGGACGGGAGACGACAACGTGTTGGCCTCAGAGGCGTAGGTAGTCCCATGGGGCTATCCCGGAATTCAACATACTGTTCCCTTAGCTGGAGAAGGTCTTGAACAAGAAAGACATCGCATGGCCTAAGCAGCTGTTCGTCAAGTACAGAAACCTATTCCTGGCTTCCTCGAATCTCGGGATTCAGAGTCCGTGTTTCTCGAGTGGTTCTGCGAGGAGTTTCCGGAATCGTTTGTGCTTCGCCTTCGCCTCAAACTCCTCCTTTATGAGACGTAGTGTTTCTTTGCAGAGTCTCAGTCCCGATCGGTAAATTTTCGAGGTGTCTCTTGTCCCTTGGATTCCGAGAGCGAGGGGATAGTCGGTTCTGAGGTGTCGGGGTTTCTTATCCGCCTTCATGACCTGATGCCAAATATAGTTCTCACTGATGATTGAAAGATCATTCAACACGATGAGGGCTCTTTCTACACATTGCGCTATAATCCGAGCCGAATGTCGCGTCATGTAATCATCCTGTTTGCGCCAGCCATTCCTCATCTTACCTGAGTACTCGATTAGGTAGTAGTACGCGTCCCAGAGAGATTTTTCGAGGACTTGGTGTGGAGGTTTCGCGCTTCTCCAGCGTGTCAAAATCCTTCTGATGATACGTTTGGGGTCGTAGAGGACCTTGGTTGCTAGCGCGCTGCCACGGCCCCAAAAGAAGGCCTTCGGATCCGTGAACTCCTTTTCCAATTCAGCAATTCTAAGAAATCCAATTCCAACGTGGATGTCTCCGTCGAAATAGGAGAACTCTAACGGTTTCTTTCCACGATTTGTGACGGCCAACATGTCGATGTCGCTAAAGGGTCCAGGCTCTCCTCTCGCGACGCTTCCATGAACGAGAACGCCGATCACACTAGGATATTCTCGTCTTACAAAGGATGCCGCTCGCTTTGCCGTCTCATCAAAAAACCGGGTCAGCTCAGTCTGCGTTAGGCTTTCCAGCGAAGTCAAGATTTCCTCACCTGATTAGAATTACTAAGGTTGTCGCCATCTGGCTACTCGCGAGGTTACCGCCAATGCCATCGCGAGTGAGACGGCGATCAACAACCATCCTGTAAGAGGAGACCAATGGGGTAGGGTCGGTGCCGTGCCCATCGCGGCTCGTATCAGAAGCGCAGCATTTGTTGTAGGAATGGCATAGGTGATCATCAGAATGTTCTGGGGGAGGATCTCTGCTGGATAGAAAACAGGGGGTAGGATTCCGACGAGGACACTTAGGAGCAGTCCTGACTGCCATCCGTTTCGCAAGTTCGAGGTGAAAGTTGAGACGAGGTAGCCGATTGCGGAGGAGAAGAGCCAGACCCCCGCGAGCGACAACAGTACGATGGGGAGAGTGATCATGGGAAGTCCAATGTACACTAGGAGTGGCAACAGGACCACTAGTGCCGGGGACGCGAAGAACAGTCCCGCAAATGCGATGCCAAGCAAGTAGCCTATCTGGTTAACGGGACTAGCAACAAAAAAGTCCTGAAGCTTCGTCTCCAGTCGATACCATGTCGCATCTCCTGCAAGTCCCGTGCCTACAGTCGATAGAACCAGCAATAGAGAGCCGACTACTCCCACCGCGAAGGATCGTCCGCCTGTCGTTACTGTTATGATGAATAGTAGGCTGAAGGGGGTTGCGAACAGCCAGACTAGGCTGAGCAGATTTCGTCGGAGCCAGGTTATGGATAGCATGTAGCCTATGATGACTGCTGCTCGGAACTGTTTGACGCCGCTCATTCCTCGTCCCTCCCGACTAGGTCTACGAACAGGTCTTCCAGTGACACCCTTGCTAGGGCGACATCAGAGCCGCGCTTTACTGCTTCATCCGCCAGTTCCTTGCCTCGCGCATCATCGGTCAAGACTCGGAATCTTTCAGCCAGTTTGACGACTCGACCATAACGGCTGAGTTCTTCCTCGGAAAAGCTCGAACCTACAACGTCCACGCGGACTCTTTCCTTCACGTTCCGCAGAAGTTCCGCGGGACTCCCTGATAGAACCAACTTTCCATGATCAATTATCGCAACGTTGTTAGAGAGTATTTCGGCCTCGTCGATGTAATGCGTCGTCAGCAGGATGCTTCGTCCCTCTTTCTGGATCTGGTTGAGAACGCCCCAGATTCTGCGTCGGCTGACAGCGTCGAGTCCCAGTGTCGGTTCGTCGAGAAAAATGAGGTCGGCATCCGTCGCCACGGCCATGGCGACCCGGACCCGTTGTTTGAGTCCTCCGGATAGGGAGTCGGCTGGCTGGTTTCTGTATTCTGTCAATTCCAGCTGCTTGATCGTCTTCTCCGCTCGCTCTCGAGCCGACTCCCGCGCCATGCCTCGCGCCAATAGCGAGAGGTAGATGTGGTCCCACGGGGTTAGGGGTCCGATGGTGCTCCCTTCTTGCGGTACAACCGCGATTCTTTGTCTGATGAGGAGTGGCTCGGTTCGAGCATCGTGTCCCAGCACGGAAATCTTACCCTCGGTGGGCATGAGTTGTGTTGCCGCGATTCTCAGAAATGTCGTCTTGCCCGCGCCGTTGCGGCCGAGGAGGGTGAATATCTCGCCGCGACGAATTGTTAGGGTGATGTCCGAGAGGGCTTGTGTTCTAGAACGGTGGTAGATCTTTGATAGAGAGACGGCTTCTATTGCGCTCAAGATCTGATCCCGCCATGTACATATCCACCGCTATCTGCGGACTCGACTACCCTCGCTTGCGAACCACGACCAGTCTGGATTTCAGCTTTTCCTTAATAGACGGCGCAGCTCCAGATGCACAGGTAGATTGTAGTGGAAACTGGTTATGCTGAAGTAGATGCTGGCAGGCTCTATTATGAGACGAGCGGAAGCGGTCCCGCAATAGTCCTGATACATGCAGGGTTCCTGGACCTCCGAATGTGGGATCCTCAGATCCCGGTTTTTTCAAAGACTAACAGGGTGATTCGGTATGATGTTCGTGGTTTTGGCAGGTCGGACATTGCGCGAAACACGTATTCTGATTGCAAGGATCTCCGCGCGCTCCTCTATCATTTGAGAGTGAAGACCGCCTCTCTGGTGGGCGTGTCGAATGGAGGGCGGATAGCTGCTGACTTCGCCGTCGAATATCCATCAATGCTAGATCATCTAGTCTTGGTATCTCCAGGGATGAGCGGCTACAAGTCCTCCGGTCCGGAAGAAGACAAAATGTGGGAAGAGTTTGACAAACAGATGAAGCCTCAGGAAGTCGCTGACCGCGAGGGAAGAGCAGTAGACGCGGTAGAGATGGACGTAAACGCCTGGGCGTCCGCTCAGACACCGGTCAACCGAGAACGCATCAGGCAGATCGCTCTAGACAACTTTCACGTCCACGTTGAGAACCCGTGGAAGCTTCAGGTTCCGCCTGAGCCGCGAACCTTCCAGCGGCTCTCCCAGATTCGCATTCCAACCCTCGTCATTATAGGTGATAGAGATGTCCCTCCGCAAATACTCTTGACCGACAACATTCACTCTCATATTCCCGGGTCGAAGAGAGTACTCATTCCAGGGGCGGATCATATTGTCAACATGTCAAAGCCTGAGGAGTTCAACAGAACGGTTCTCGAATTCTTGAAGCAAGAGATCCAAGAGATACAAGCATAGACACTCCCCCACTATCCTCAGGTCAATCGAACGGTCCCGGCCGTTTCAAACTGATGGTGACAACACGACCATATGAGAACAACCAGATGCGAGAGCAATCATGGGCAAGATACACAAGGTCGAGAAGTTCTTCGACGTTCTAATGAGCTTCGCGAGTCTCGTTGGTTTCGCCAGTACAGCCTATCTTGTCTGGATCTTTCTGAACACTCCACCGACCATAGTTGTGACGACAACGAACGTAGGAGCCCCAGGAATTATCGGCTATCCCGTACAGACATACGTGATACAAGGCGTGCCCTTCTTCTGGATATTCACCAGCCTAATTTCTCTCTCAGCCGGTCACACTTATCGATCCGCCAAACACTTGATCCTAACCCTGGCAGGAAAACACTACTTCCCACACGCCCCACACCTCATGAACACCCAACCAACTCCCACCCCAACGGCTCCGAGACTCCGCCAGACAGAATCCAGCCAGTAGAATATACTCGATCTTCCTAAACGCTTTCTAGGCCGCTCCAACCCTCCGCATGATGTCTGGCCTGAACGATCAGGTTCTTGATCACAGAATCATTGAAATGACCGGGAAAGGGGCGGGGCCTCAGATCGAATATGGATCTCGCTAGTAAGCTCGAGAAGACGTTCAACATACCTAGGCTTGCACTCGCCCTTCTCGCCATAATCTTCGGCATCCTAGTCCTTGTCCTTCCATACATACTCAACGTGCTAGTCGCGCTCTTCCTGATCGTCTGGGGCATAATGGAAGCGATGGTCGCCGTGGGCAAGACCACTAGGCAATAGCCGCCTGCGAGAATTGAGCTGTGAGTTAGAGGCTTTCCATCAGACCCGACGAAATTCCCAAATTTCTTGCCAACAGCGAAAGCATTATCAGCATTTTTAGGGTCCGGGCAAGGGTTGCCCTCGCCAGCGCAAGTAGGCTGAAGCAGGCTGGGAACAGCTACGTGCGTAAGAGCTTTATGCGGTATGGCTATGGTTGTACTCGAAAATTATGGCAACCAATAGTGCATTAGACTCCTTCTTCAACAAGCGCAAGTATGCCATTATTGCTACAGCTCTTCTCCTTATGGCCCTAACGGCGACGTCGGCTTTGACAGTAGTTCCTATCGCCAGAGCGAAGCAGACACAGTACAACGGACCTGCAACGTCAGGAATATTCTCGTCAGCGGCTGACATCCTAAATGATCCTACAGTCTCAGGGATAGGAACGATAACCAAGTCTTCGTGTACTGATGGCACCGATCTAGGAGGCGGAAACTTCCGCATGAACTGCGACAGCACCAACCTCCCCCATAACGAGCTAAGCATAGCGGTAGATCCTTCAAATCCCAAGCACATCGTGGCAGGCTCCAATGACTACGAGCTCTTCTTCCAAGGAAACACGATCGTGGAGCGAATAATTGCCGGCTACTACACGAGCTTCGACGGTGGCACCACCTGGATTAATGGTCACGTTAATCCAGACGGTTTCACCTTCAACGGTGACCCAGCAATAGCCTTCGACACTAAGTTCGGCTTGGTTTTCTACGGCACAATCAACTTCAATGGAGGACAGGGCGGAGGATTCTCCGATGCTAGCATCCTACTCAGCGCTTCGACGGACGGGGGACAGACTTTCGGTCACCCTGTCGTCGTTGCTCTCGGAACTGCGAACACGAGAAATAGCGTCTTCAACGACAAGCCCTACATCACGGTCGACAATAATCCCGCTAGCCCTCACAACGGCCGACTCTACGTGACCTACACCCGCTTCCTGGCGGACCAGTTCGGCAACTACCTAGAATCTCCCATCTACCTAGCCTTCTCCGACGATGGAGGACAGACATTCTCAAACCCAGCAGCTATTAGCGGCAGCAGCTCAACCCTCTGCAGCCAGCCCTTCGTCACCCCCCGGAACATCGGCATCTGCAATGAAGACCAGTTCTCAAGCCCCGTTGTCGGTGGTGACGGAACACTTTACGTGGCATTCGAGAATGAAGAGCATGCTCAGTCGGTAGGGGATTTCCGAAACCAATATCTCGTGGTACGCTCGACCGACGGGGGAGTGACCTTCTCCTCCCCAGTCTCGGCAGTCTTCCCGATCTTCGATGGCGTAAATGACTATCCGGTCAACGTCAATGGACGGCAGACACTCACCAACAGCCAATTCCGGGTCAACTCCGCAGGCAACCTAGCAGTAGACCCGTCTTCCGGACCCAGTATGTCGAGCACAAGACTCTACATCGCATTCAGCGACAACAGAAACGGAGGCTTAACTGGAAGTTTCACAACTGTCACGACTAACACGGATGTTTTCGTTGCTGCGTCCGGGAATGGGGGATCAACATGGGGTTCTCCAGTCCAGGTACCTGGTGGAGCTGGAAGTCAGAACGACCAGTTCTATCCTTGGGCAGCGGTGGACAACACAGGCGTGGTCAGGGTCGACTTCAGCGATCGAAGCTATGATTCGGCCAATGTGAAGTATGGGGAAACTCTATCGACTTCTACGAACCATGGCTTATCCTTCATCAGCGTCAGAGTTGACACGGGTCTCTCCAACCCCAACGATTCTCGCTGGTTCACCAACGGAGGAACGACCAATGGTAAGGCCACTTTCCTCGGAGACTATAACGGACTCGCGATAGGCTCCGACGGAGTATCACACCTAGCTTGGACCGACATGCGCGTAGCCGCGTTCCCCAACCCGCCTCCTGGCAGAGGCCACAACACCCAGGACGCCGTTACAGCTTCAGTGTAGTCCTCAACGAGCTTCCGTCGCATATCTTCCCCTTTTTTCTTCTCCTCTCGTTCAGCGAAGACTCTTCCATATTTCATCAGGATGTGAGAATGGTGAGGGTGAAATCCAAAGGATTATTCCCGACCTTCTGCCTACTTCCAATGGGTGAAGCGTCTCTTGGCTGAGGGCAATGTCGACATGACGGGTAAAGTGTGCCTGATCACCGGAGGCAATTCGGGAATAGGTAAAGCCACAGCTTTGGGTCTGGCCAAGCTGAATGCTTCAGTTGTGATAGTTTCGCGGGACAGGGACAAAGGCGAAGCGACGCTCATTGAGATGAGAGCCAAGAGTGGTAATCGAAACCTCGACGCGATGACAGCGGACCTGTCGTCCCAAGACTCCGTCCGCGAACTAGCGCACGACTTCACAGGTAGACACAAGAAGCTCAACGTTCTCATCAACAACGCAGGCATCTTCCTGCCGAGGCGGGTCCAGACCGTGGATGGACTCGAGACGACCTTCGCCACCAATCACCTTGGACACTTTCTACTAACCAATCTGCTCTTGGACTTGTTGAAGGCGAGCGCACCTTCGCGAATCATCAACCTAACTTCCTCAGCACACTACGGAACCGAGATGGATTTCGAGGATCTGCAAGGCGAGAAGAAGTACAGCGGATACCACGCCTACAGCCAGTCAAAACTTGCCAATGTCCTCTTTACCTATCAGCTCGCCAAACAATTGGAGGGCACAGGAGTCACGGTCAACAGTCTCCACCCTGGAGTTGTGAGAACGGGCTTTGGAAAGGACCAGGGCGGTCTCATGTCCATTCTCGTCACAGTCGGCAGACCCTTTATGATCGGACCAGAGAGGGCCGCCAGAGCCGCAATCTATCTCGCAACGTCGCCAGAATTGGAGGGCGTTACCGGAAAATTCTTCTCAAGAGGGAAAGAGAAGCGATCATCTAGAGAGTCCTACGACGAGACTTCCGCCGAGCGATTGTGGAAGATAAGCGACGAGCTAACAAAACTACACGCCTGAGACTGAGGCGCGTTGGATGGCCAAGCCTTCTATTTACGAAAGTCTGAGGGCCTGGACATTACAACTGCCCGGAGTAAAAGAGGCACCTCATAGAGTTGGAGGGGTCGAATTCCAGGTAGGGGACGTCGAATTCATGCACTCCCACGGACCCTCATCACTGGACATTCGACTCTCAAAAGAGGACCAGGCATCAGTATTGAAGACCGGACAGGCTCTTCCTCACAAGGCACTAGTACACGCCCAAGCCGGATGGGTAAGCTTCCGAATCGAAAATTCGCAGGATCTCACGAACGCTAAGAAGGTTATACCGCTAGCTTACGAGAACGCAAAGAAGAATCCTCAAGGCAGCAGGCATTCCTAGAGTCCAAAAACCCATCCTAGAAAGAATACTCGGATTCTACACCAGAAGAATATGACAGACTGACAAACAACCAGACTGGTGTTTTCATTGCCAACCAGAATGAGCTTCGAATTGGAGCAGCCGCAAGGGGCAGCCGAGAACTAAACTATCACGACAACGGCACGATAGGGCCTGGGCCGAGATTCGTATGGAAACGGAGAAGCAGATCTCCCGTAGCGAGGCTCAATGACGCTCGAATTTTCAGCCAGCCATCTTAGCCGGACCCCATGTTACCATTTACAGTTACCAAACCGTTACCACTCAAGAAATGCCAAATGCAGTTGAGTCTCGCGCCGCAGGGTTCGTGTTTGGGAAGTTCTGTGACCATTGATTGCAGCCAATATGACCGAACGACCTGATTCCGCCTAGGAATCGCCTTGAAAACGGCTAAGCGTCCATGACGATGTTAATGCCAGATTGAGTTCAGTGATCCGTGATACTGGGATGTTTATGGGTCTGTGTTAGAATCTGGTCAGCTCGGAACCTTCAGAAAAAATTAGGTATGCACGCTAGTCTCGCGACACAGAACTCTTCTTTCAGAGGATTCTGTTAGCTTCGGGTCCCAGTCTTCTTGGCGGCTGGAGCCTCTCTTGTTGGCTCTTCTGGGAAGAGGTCTTTGGGCATTCCTGACATTACGTCCGCGAACGAGTCTCTTCCGGGTCCAGCCATTCCTGGATTGTGAGTTCTGATTCTGTTGAAGAGGTCGTCTATCTTATCGCTGATCTTGCTCTTCTCCTTGATCGTCTCATCAAGTTCCTGACCATCACTCTCTAGCCGTTGCACTTTTGCGGCCAAGCCCTCTATTCCCTTCGAGACCTCTAGCATTCCATTGACGGTCGCGAGAGACGATTTCAACGTTGAGAGTTCTTTCGAGAGGCTTTCTCGGTAACTGCGAAGTCTATCGAGTATCGGCTGGTAGAGCCTCAAGAAGTCAGTCATGAGATTATCGAACTGTCTAATCGCGAGAGTGTATCTTTCCTCCTTCTTTTTCTCTGCAAATCCTTTGGCTGTCTGGATGAGCTTCTCGCGTAGAGTTACTCTCTCTATCACGTCGTCCAGGACTTCTCGTATGTTGTATGACTCGTCGAACATCGTTTCGCGCATTAGGAACCGAATAACCCGCATTCTGACGGAGGCATTAAGAAATCCGTCACCAACGAGTCAGCAAACCGGTAATCTTGACCCGCTCAGTGTTCTATTTTGAACGATTCTTGTGTTTCTCTGGGCGGGTGAGGGATGGGATGGTTCGCTGGTTCTCAGAATCCTCAATGAGCCTTGCGAGCCGTTTCAACTTCGTTTCTTCTCGCTTCGCGCTCAGAACCCAGAACGCTGAGACTCTCCGGTACCATGGGGGTTGGGACTGGAAGAAGTTCCAAGCTTTCTTATTGGCACGAAACTGCGTCCCAAAGGCACCGCTCAACATAGCCGTCCGTCGCTGCTCATACGAGTAAATCCCAGATCTCTCAGCTGTCCTTTGTTCGAAGGCCTTGAGTCCGGATGGTTGCATGCGGCCGAGGCGGATGAGATCCTTGGCGCGTTTGATGTTTATTGCGCTCCAAGCGCTGCGGGTCTTGCGCCGGGTAAACCTATTCGCATAGCTAGTATCACTAACACTCCGTCGAACACTATCGATCCAGCCGAAGCAGAGTGCTTCATCAACAGACTCTGGCATCGTAATGCCCAGTTTCCCTGAACTCTTCTTGTGAAATCCTACCCAGATCTCCGAGGCCTCATCATGATTTTTCTCAAGCCATACGTGGAATTCTGAGGGGTCGGCGAAGAACACAGGCTTCGGACGAGTCTTGTCGGACGTACCCATAGGTCTAGCTCAGTGAAGGGAAGAAAAGTATAGCGAGTGTTTATTAGACCACTTTTCTCAGCCACCCGTTCACGGTGCAGAGTATGCATCACGCAAGGGTCGTACACTTTGAGATACCGGCCGACAACGAGGAGCGTGCCAAGACCTTCTACCAGAAAGCCTTCCAGTGGGACATCAGCAAGTACCCCGGAATGGAGTACCACATGGTTGGAACCACAGAGGTTGACCAGAAGACTCAGATGCCTACAACGCCAGGAGCCATCAACGGCGGACTGACAAAACGCAACAACGAAGTCAAGAACACAGTCATCACAGTCGACGTTGCTGACATTGAAGCTACACTGAAGAACGTTGAGAAACTAGGCGGCAAGACAGTCCGGAAGAAAGAGCCAGTTGCTGACATGGGCTTCACAGCCTACTTCAAAGACACGGAAGGAAACATCGTAGGTCTCTGGCAGAGCGCCCGCCGAATGTAAGAGAATCCTCCACGCGTCGGACCGGACCCTTCTTTTTTCCGGGAAGTTGGTACGGAATCTTGCCGTTTTCGCTAACTGGGTTTCAGGCTTTCCCCAAACGATGGTATTCTAGCTGCTCGTTTTCCTTGCGGTTCCTGCTCGTTTCCGGCCTCTCGCGGAAACCGTTTTTGGGTTCAAAACAGCCCAAGACTCGAAGATCAAGCCCAGGATCATGGCAGTTCTAGGCGGGACCCCCCTCCCCGGGGGAGGGCTAGTCAATGGTTCTGAAGATTCTGACCAATGTGCCAACACTCTGGACGCTTAGTTCAATGATTTTCCGTTGATCCTGATTCCCTGGTTCTTCTCGACTCGTCCTATCCGCATCGCAGCCTGCCGATGCGTCCGGAAAGTCCGAATAATCCGGTTCGCCTCCGATTCCGGACAGACAACAACGAGTCCTATTCCCATGTTGAAGGTCCGATACATCTCAGAGTCTTCGATTCGTCCGGTTCGTTTTATGAGTTGGAATATTTCAGGGGGTTCAGGCAGATTATCAAGGTCTGCGCCAAGTTTCGCCTGTCCCACAACTCGCTCGAGCTTCAAGAGAGCGCCACCGCCTGTAATGTGGGCGAGGCCGTGAATGTCCATTTCGTTGATTATCTCCATGACAGGCTTCACGTAGATTCTTGTCGGTTCCAGGAGTTCATCACCTAGGCTTCGTTCGAGTCCAGAGGGCGTCTCTTTGAGATCGTATCTCTTGAGCAAGACTCTTCTTGCGAGACTGAGTCCGTTCGAGTGGATGCCTGAGCTGGAGACTCCGACCAGAACGTCGTCTTCCCGAACTTGGTCGCCAAGAATCAGGTCTCTCTTCTTGCAGAATCCAGTAGCAAAGCCGACCAGGTCGAATTTTGCATTCTCGGCTAAGAGTTCTGGGACAATTGCCGTCTCTCCTCCCACAATCGCCATCGATGCCTCCTTCGCGCCTTTCGCGAGGCCGATGGCGACCTCCTCGACAATGTCGTGGTCAGATCTGGCCATGGCGATATAGTCGAGGAAGCTGAAAGGCTCCGCGCCCGTGCAGATCAGATCGTTTGCGCACATGGCGACACAGTCTATTCCAATCGTGTCGTACTTCC